>Ga0302210_10000001_pt1 | contig 275902 bp, 195 predicted proteins | sample II_Fen_E3_2_FD_198793 | JGI IMG/M metagenome (GOLD analysis project Ga0302210, IMG submission 198793) | Peat permafrost microbial communities from Stordalen Mire near Abisko, Sweden - II_Fen_E3_2 | ecosystem: Environmental > Terrestrial > Soil > Wetlands > Permafrost | place: Sweden: Abisko... | reverse complement strand
AACAATTTGCAATGATTTAGACTCCATAAAAAAGAAAGGTTTCCGCGCTGTTATAATCGAAGCCGGGTACAAATTACCTTTCAAATACTTATCCGACGATTGGTTTAAAGCTGTCCGCACGGGTGTGCTGGAAGCAAAGAAAAGAGGATTGAAGGTTTGGATTATTGATGAAGGAAAATACCCAAGTGGATTTGCCGGTGGAAAGTTCTCACAAGAGCGTCCGGATTTACGCATGCAGGCTCTTGTCGTATGTGATAAGATCAATGTTAAGAAAGGCGAATATTTGTCGAAAGAAGTGCCCGCAGGCGTGCTGAGTGCCATTGCAGTCAACAAATCCGACAAAACAAATAGAATTGTTGATGTAAAGAGCGGGAAAATCAACTTTAATGCTGGACAGGATGATTGGGATATTATGCTTGTAAAGAGTGATTTCAAGACCTCAGTCACCCGATGTGTAAATAATCCTACAGGAAAAAAAGACGACACCAACTCGTTATGTGATTATTTAAACCCCATAGCGGTGAAGCAGTTTATCCAATGGACACATGAACAGTATAAAAAATATCTCGGCAAGGAATTAGGAACCACTGTGCTAGGATTCCGCGGTGATGAACCGGACTTTGCTCATTTGCCTTGGACACCATCTATCATTGACACATTCAAGGAGATGAAAGGATATGATCCTAAACCTTATCTGGCTTCGTTCTTCATCGATACACCTACCACGGAGGAACAACGAGTAAAAGCGGATTATTGGGATGTATGGTCTAAGCTGTTTGCTACAAATTTCTTTGGCCAACAGGCTGACTGGTGTAAAGCAAACGGAGTGGAACATATCACGCATCTAAATAATGATGATGTCATGCCCAAGTGCATAAAATCAGAAGGTGACTTTTTCCGTGATTTAAGCAAAGTGCAAGTCCCCGGTATAGATGTCATTTGGAATCAAATCTGGCCGGGTGTGGAAAATGATTTCCCTAAGCAGGCTTCGTCTGTAGCACATGTATATGGCAAACCTAGATCCTTCAGCGAAAGTTTCGCAGCTTTCAAGCCGGAACCGACTATTCCTCAAGCTAAATTCGTAGTGGATTATCAAATAGCAAGAGGAATCAACTTCTTTGAATTCATGTTCTGGCCGAGCGGATCCAAAACAAAGACTTGGATGAGCGATCCCGGCATGAAGGGACTGAACGACTACACAAACAGAACAACTTATTTAATGACTCAAGGCAAACCGGGTGCAAGAATTGCCATGTATTATCCGGTATCTACCATGTGGCTGGGCAACAATCAGGTATATCAAGATGTTGTGACTCTTTCACGTCAGCTGCTTCAACGTCAGAGGGATTTCGATTATATAAATGACGATGCCTTTAAAGACGCAATAAAAGTCGGCACGGGCTACATGGAAAACAAGAGCGGGCAACGCTACTCTACCCTTATTATTCCTTCTACCGATGTTATTTCAATAGATGCATGGAATTGCATTAAAGAGTTTGCATCACGTGGAGGAAAAGTATTGTTTTGGGGCAGAAAGCCTTCTTCTTTGGTGGATAAGAGTTTCACGCAACCGATACCCATCTCCGATTTACCTAATAGCCGGTATGAACCTCAAACTGAATGGACAGCAAACGTGAGTGAAGCTTTGCCTGAACCCGAACTTAAAATTGCCTCTTCAACAAATGATTCCATCAGATACATTCGCAGAGTAATGCCTACAGGAGACATGTACTTTATCTTCAACGAAAGTCGGAAAGCTTCCAACATTACTGTTGATTTTGACAAAGTAGGTTCTGTTAACGAATGGAATGCATCAAACGGACAGGTACAAACAATAGATGATGCTACTGTGGTTGATAACCATACTCGCCTAAGCCTCAACATGGAACCATGGGGAACAAAAATAATCTCCATAGAAAAGAATACACGCCCCTATAATGTAAAAGATTATGGAGTGAAAGGTGACGGTAGTGTGGAGACGCAAGCTTTGCAAAAGATAATTAGCAAAGTTTCAGAACAAGGAGGCGGCACAGTGGTTATACCAGCGGGAACATACGTTAGTGGTGCACTGTTCTTTTCTCGGGGAGTAGATCTGAAACTAGAAAAGAACGCCAAACTTGTCAGTACGGTAGACACCATTGATTTCCCGATAGTCCCCTCACGAGCAGAGGGAATAGAACGTCCCTGGCGTTCGGCTTTTCTCAATTTCATTCACGACGAGGGTGTACGTGTATCCGGTGAAGGATCCATTGACGGTAAAGGGCTGGAATGGAAGAAAATTCCTTTCGGTCGATACGGACGTCCCAGACTAATCAATTTCACAGATTGTCCGGATGGGAAAATAACTGGAATCAAAATGATTAATCAAGCCTTTTGGTGCCTGCATATACTTTATACACGAGGATTTACGGTAGACGGAATAGATATTCGGGTAACAGATTACATTCCCAGTTCAGATGGAATAGATATTGATTCATCAAGTGACATCCTTATAACGGGAACACGAATATCAACTTTTGATGATTGTATCTCCATTAAATCAGGGCGCGATGAAGACGGACGTCGTGTGGCTCGTCCCAGCGAAAACATCCTGATAGAGAACTGTAATTTCGCTTATGGTCATGGCGGAGTTACCATGGGCAGTGAAGTATCCGGTAGTATTCGAAACGTCACAGTACGCTCATGCACTATTGATAAAGAGAATTGGAATCCGGTACGCTTCAAGAGTCAACCGGGCCGTGGTGGAATAGTGGAAAATATAACCTTTGAGGATATCAACATTAAAAAGGCTCGCAACATATTCGATATTGAAATGGAGTGGCGAATGGTGCCACCACTTTCTCCGGCATACCATCCACTAACCCAATTGCACAATATCCATTTTAAGAATATCACAGGAACGGCAGACACTGCCGGCATAATACATGGTTATAAAGATGCTCCATTCAGCAATGATACATTCACGTTTGAAAACTGTCATATCAAAGCAAAAAAAGGATTAGATATCAAGAATGCAAATATCAATCTCAAAGGATTGACGATTGACCTTATTCATTGAATCATCTTGTTAAATTAACAATTCTAAAAAGATTCTTTCCAATGCTATATGAATAACTGAAAATGGCTATATTTGAATGTGATTACACTTTAGTTTAGTATGAACATAGCTATTAAATTATGATATCTGAAACCAACCGTATAGAATACAAACAAGAATTGATTGATGATTTAGAAAGGGAAGTTGTTGCTTTTCTAAACTATCAAGAGGGTGGCGTTATATATATTGGAATAGATAAAGATGGGAATCCTGTCGGCATATCTGACCTTGATGGAAATATGCTCAAAATAAAAGATCGCCTAAAGAACAATATTCTACCTTCATGCATGGGATTATTTGACGTTGCTGTAGAAAAAGTAGAATCAATCGATGTCATCAAAATAACATTAGCCAGCGGAACAGAAAAACCATACTATATCAAAAAGCATGGAATGTCTGAGAAAGGAACATTCATTCGTGTGGGTACTGCTGCAGAGCCTATGCCAACAAGGATGATAGAAACACTTTTCTCTAAACGTACACGTCATTCCATCGGTAAAATTAAATCATCGAAACAAAATCTTTCATTCGAGCAACTCAGAATTTATTACGAAGGGGCAAAAAGAACATTAAATGAACATTTTGCAGAGAATCTGGAATTACTTACCGAAGACGGACAATATAATTATGTTGCATACCTATTATCTGACACAAACGGTATCTCTATAAAAGTCGCTAAATACAATGGCATAGATAGAATTGATCTAAGTGAGAATAACGAATATGGTTATTGTTCTTTGATTAAAGCTACGAAACAAGTACTTGACAAAATAGAACTTGAAAATAAGACATTGGCAAAGATTACTTCAAAAGAAAGAGAAGAAAAAAGACTTTGGGATCCGGTTGCCTTACGTGAAGCGGTAATTAATTCGATCGTCCATAATGATTATACATCAGAAATTCCCCCTAAGTTTGAGTTCTTTACAGACCGCATCGAGATCACTTCTTTTGGCAGCTTGCCTCAAGGAATGACTGAAGATGAATTCTTCGAGGGATTCTCCGTACCAAGAAACAAAGAATTAATGCGCATTTTTAGAGACCTCGATTTAGTTGAAAACCTCGGGTCAGGAGTTCCCCGTATTTTAAGAAGTTATGGCAAAGAATGTTTCAAGTTTACGGAAAACTTTCTACGTATGACTTTCCCTGCGACCGAACAAGTCACCCCGCAAGTCACCCCGCAAGTCACCCCGCAAGTCACCCCGCAAGTTGCAGATATGATTAAGATACTGGAAAAGGAGATGAACCGTCAAGAGATTCAGAGAACGCTTCATCTTTCTGATAGAGAAAATTTCCGATTGAATTATTTACAGCCGGCACTAGAACTGGGATATATAGAGATGACTATTCCAGACAAGCCGAATAGTAGGTTACAAAAATATCGACTGACACAACTTGGGCTTGTTGTGAAACAAAATCTATAAAGAGTACAATATACAAACAGGCTCCCCCTATCCAGGATGCCTGTTTGCCATATCTTAATCACTATTACAGCTTAATAAGAATACTAAATGACAACAACAATGGTATCTTACTAGAGTTTCATAAAAATCGAAAGCAGCCCTCATCAAGGGAAAGATAGTCATAGCCATTTGATTTCATCCATATTTTAAGCTTGCGAATCTATCATTTGCTATGATGCTCCGCATTCCTGAGCACTTTAGCCCGAATGATTTTCACATCATCTATCGGACGGTCGTTTTTGTCGGTTGCAACTTGCTGTATCTTATCCACAACGTCCAAACCATCAACCACCTCGCCGAATACTGTATACTGCCCGTCAAGATGTGGAGTACCACCTACTGTCTTATATACTTCGGCACGAGTTGAATCAATCTTCACCGCACCGTTCGTCCTCTTATCAAGTTGCAACTGCGCTTTCTTCAGTGCTGCGTCATCGAACTTTTTGCCCCAAACAATATAAAACTGACACGACGAAGAGCTGCGTTTCGGGTTTACATCATCGCCCTCACGAGCCATGGCAATCGTTCCCCTTCTATGAAAAATCTTCGGCAAAGCAAATTCGGCAGAAATCATCTCACCGGCTTCACCATCGCCCAGCAACTTATCTTTCGGAGCATCCTTACTGGTAGGGTCACCCCCTTGAATCATAAAATCTTTGATGACTCGATGAAAGAGCAATCCATTGTAGAAACCACTCTTCACCTTCTTCAAGAAATTGTCGCGATGCAATGGAGTTTCGTTGTATAGTTCGATGCGGATATTCCCCATCGACGTTTCAAACAGCACTTGCGCCCTTTTCTCCCCTCTCTTGGCAAAGCAAGATACGGATATGACAAGCAACAACAAAATACCTATTCTTTTCATAGGGTATGAATCATTTAATTGTTATATAACGGCACAAAGATACAAAATTTCAATTCTATATCTATTGAAGCACAAATACTAGACGGCCGCTTAACATTAAATATTTGAAATAGACATCTTAGTACAAGTACAATTTCCCTTTCTCAAATAAAGTTCTTATGCGACCATTCCGACAGTTGTTGAATATAGGGTACAATATCACGACCAATAGCCGTTAAGCTGTATTCAACTCTAGGAGGTACTTCGAGTATGCAGTTCTTGTCACGAAATTATTTGCCTCTAATGTCTTTAAACAAGACGTAAGCACTTTTAATGAAATACCATCAATACTCTTGTAGAGTTTGTTAAAGCGCAGTGTTCCTTTTTCCATTAAAATCATCATTATCAGAACAGACCATTTATCTCCTAGTCTATCCATAACTTTCCTAAAGGGACACCCTTTTTCACAATATTTTTTTAATTTCTAAAGCATTCACTTTTTCAATGTACGAGGAGCTGCCGAAGCATCTTTGGCACCTTGCATGATAGCATCAACAATGCCCTTATCAAGAATCGCACCTGTGCTGCGATTAAATAACCATCCAGGCACATCCCAGCAAATAGGAATTAATCCTTTATTGACTGCCGATTTAACGATATATTTATAATAATAATCCACTGACGTGTTATTAAGTGCCTGATCTGAAGACGAACTAAGTTTTCGTTTTGCTGCTCCAAATTCGCCGATAATTACCGGAATTCCCTTATCAACAAACTGGGTTTTCATCTTTCCAAAATTCTTTTCCACATCGCTTTCTTCACCCCATGTGGCATTGTGGGCGGTATCAGTTGTCGAATGGTTACCCTTTCCCCAGTAGTAGAACGTTTTACCCCAGTCGGCATCTTTATTCATAAGGCAAAATTGGAATGGAGTATAATAATGAACTTCTGCTATTATCCGGTCCGCGATCTTATCCACAGGCATGGTATTCATTAATTTATAGGTATCATCAATATCTGTTGAAGGTCCCTGAATGATAAGGGTACGCGAACTATTGTTGCCTCCCGTTTCCCGGACTGCATCAATAAACGTTTGGTGGTAAGTCAACAAAACAGACATGGCGGTAGAATCATGGACGTTAGGCTCATTGGTTCCTGCAAAAAGCAAATGCTCATCATAATCTTTGAAATAATTGGCAATTTGTGTCCAATAAAGACATTGCCTTTTATTTACAATTTCCTGATTGACTTTATTCACTCTGTTTTCCAACCAACCTTTATCCCAATGCATGTTTAATACTACATACATATCGTCTTTAATACAATAATCCACCACTTCTTTCACGCGGGCAATCCAGTCTTTATCAATAACACTATTAATAGTATCGGAATGGCAAAACCATGACACAGGAAGCCGTACCGTATTAAATCCGGCAGCCTTTACCGAGTCGATAAGTTGCTGTGAAGTATGGCCTGCCCCCCAGGCATTTTCACCACAAATAGCCTCAAGAGTATTGCCCAAGTTCCAACCTACTCCCATTTTACTAGCAATATACTGAGCTGTTGGCAACTCTGCTTTCATTGATGCAGGCATAATAAGGCCCAACATAATGTTTACAAATAAAAGTCCTCTCTTAAAAAATCTAGGTAAAAACGTAATTCTTTTTTTCATTTTTAAATTAATATTTACATGGACAATCCAACTTTAAATTTTCATATAGAATTGATAAAATAAAGGTACTCCTAAATGATGTGGACTGTTGATATTAAACTTAATTCTACCTTGTAAAGGTTGCTATCTCTTATCATTAAATTCAACCTCAATTTTTTCTTTTTTCTGGTTACGAAAAATCACTACTTCAGTATTTGACCCAATAAGCGACATACGAGCTTCAAGCAATTCACGTAGTTTATCCGTTATTTTTGAGTTAAACGACAAAATCACATCGTTGGGCTGCAAAAACTTGGCTGCTGCTGATCCGGCAGCTACTTCCGTTACTAATACACCTCTAATGTCGTCCATTCCGGTTGCGGAGCGTTCTCCTAAAGAAGTGAGATTTTTTACTTTTGCACCCATAAAGTCGATAATTTCATCGGCGTCCACTTTATCGAGAGCAAGAATGGAAGGTATAGTTACTTTTTTAGCTAAAGCTTTCAGTTTTGGTAAAACAACTCCGAAACTATCCATTGCAAAATTTTTGAACCCGATAGACAGGGCTTCAGCACCATCTTTAAGACGGAAATCGCCTACCTTTGGATTTACAAAATCCAACCTTCCACATATCGAGTTTTTATCCGTTCCTCTGCTCTGTGCCGCTTTAAGCGAAGCCGAGTCTGGAAAAACGTTGTAATCTGTTTCCTTACCCCAAATTTTAATATCAACAGGCATATATCCGGTAGAAACGACATTGTAACGAAAAATATCATTACTGTTTTTAAACCAGACATGAGGATGGAATGTATTGTTTATCATGATGTTATTTTCGACAATGCGATTTACGCCTTCACGAAGTTTTATTCCGCCATTCAGGCACAGGTTATTGCGGATAATATAGTTACTTGAGCCATCGTCAAGATCAATGTCCCAGCCGTGGTCGCAACGCATACGATTATTTTGAATAACTATTGGCTTCACTACATCAGCCAAAGCAAGTTCGTAATTATTTTCAACAATAGAATCTAAAACTTTCTTGTCTGGATGCCAGTATCGGTCGCGGCCCCATGAGTTAAACGAACCGTGATCGCCGCTTTCTTTCACGGTATTAAACACATCGTTATACTCGATAATATGCCCGCCCCAGGTTCCTTCACTTACATTTATCCCAGCACGGGGAACATCATAAATGGTATTGTGACTTACCGTGATACTCTGACACATAGACAACTCAACCCCTGCCGATTGCTTTTCTATCAGTCCCAAATCAAACATTAAGTTATCAAATACCTTGCATTCTGAAGGGTAGTTATTGGTTTTGGGGCCGGGAGTGCGTTCTATCTGATCCAACGGTACATACTGGTAATACTCAAAACTCGGGGAACGCACAGCACCCCGATCACCGACAAAACAAAAAGCACTGGCTCCGATTTCTGAAATCAAACATTCAGACACCTCACAATCGCGATTATAATTATTGAAAAAGACAGCATTACCACCCAAATTGTTGAGAGCGCAATTTTTCAGGGAACAATTTACAGCACCGTTATAAAACACAGCACCTCCTCGGTAAATCGTCCAGTCGCTGCGCAACAACGGTTCCTTATTTTGCATAAATGTACGTAGAGTTTCCGTAAGCGTAAGTCCTTCAATTTTGATATTTCTTACAGGGTTTATTTCTGTGCCTTTAAATTCAAATAAATGGGCAATTTGCGGAGTTTCAAACTTTGCCGTTTTAATATCCATGCCTTTGGGTGGATAATAGTATAGAATTCTGGCTTTCCTATCGAAAAACCACTCGTTTACAGTATCCAGTTCTTCGAAAATATTTTCGACAAAACGGTATTTTTGGTGCATCCCCATTTTGCGGTTGTTTTGCCAACCGCCTTCAAAAGCAAGTTCTCCATTGTCATTTTTTCCAGTAATGAGATAATGAACGTCTCCCCATTCACATGGATGTAGGGCGTGAATATATCCTCCCTCAGGTGATTTCCATCGAGCTATACGTTCTTTAGCAAGAACATCGTCTGCTGTTCCTCCCCAATAATGGGCTGTTGAGTCGTAATTCGGATACCGTGCCATTCGCTGCAATTGCCCGTTGACAAATAATTCATCGAAAATAAGATCCGGTGTTACTTTAGCTTGCCAAATTCCATTTTTGTACACTTTCCAATCTAGTTTTAAAGTAAAGCCGCCACTAATGGTAACTTTTTGATTTTCAAAATTTCTCAATAAAAGTGTTCCGCTTTCTTTTCTTGAATCCTCTGGTAAAAAGACAATTGGTTGACTCAAATAATATGCGCCGCCCATAAGATTTATCACAACACTCACTTTTGTTTTGCGCGATTCTTTCAGCGCCTTATTTATTGTAGCAAAAGGCTTGGCTTGTGTTCCTCGCCCGATATCGTTACCTGTCGGGGAAACATAATAATTTATTTGTGCCTGAACGCTTATGCATAACATAAGCGAGGCAAAAGCCACATAATATATTTTTCTAATCACTTTTCTAATTCTTTTATTCTGTAATCGCATCCACTTCAGCATGCATAATTTTATCGTTATCCTTTAGCTTAATATCACCAACACTATGATTACTTCTAATCACCAATGCCCGTCCTTTACAGGCTTTACGCTTATTTCCCACATAAGGGTCAGTATCTTTCATATCGGCATTAGCTACTCCTGCAATTACACTGGGGCCATCAATTTTGAAATTCAAGTTGAATAAATTAATCTGAATCATATTATTTGTTAGTTTTTATGAGTATTTCATCACCTTTTAATATATCAGAAGAAGCCTTTAATTTAATCACACCAGCTTGTTTTTTGGATTGAACAAGAACTAAGCAATACCCGTTAAAAGCCATCCGCTGGGTTGCTTTATCAGGTTCATGACTGCTTGGATTTCCGTTTCCTGTTCCGATTATTTGACCCGGCCCTTCAATTGAGAACTTCACCAAGTTATTAGCAGTTGGAACAACCCTTCCTTTGGCATCTTTAATAGCAATCTTGATAATAGCTACATCGCAACCATCGGCTTTTAGCATGTTGACATCGCTGTTTAAAACAACTTCTGAAGGTGCAGATGTTGTTTCTACAATATCTTTAGTTACCATTTTTCCTAATTTGTAACCCCGCACTTCCAATTTTCCCGGTTGATATATAAGAGGCCAAATCAATTTGGTATATGGTATTGCTTTTTGTTTTCCAACGCTTTTACCGTTAAGGAATAATTCGACTTCATCACAATTTGTGTAACAATGTACTTTAATGCTATCACCTTCTTTCCCCGGTAGGTTCCAATGTGGGAAAATATGCACTACCGGTTCGTTTGTCCAAGCTGCTTTGTATGCATAATACCCGTCTTTGGGGAAACCGCATATATCCATAAATCCGAAATGAGAGGTAACACATGGCCATTGGTATGGAGTAGGCTCACCACGGTAGTCAAAACCTGTCCAAACAAATAGGCCGCCAAGGAAGGGGTATTTGACAATATCCGCCCAGTCTTCGCCGGGTAGTGGTCCCCATCCGGGTTGCCATAATCCAAGATTTGAAACATATCCTTTTCCCCAGTCGTTCTTATATTCACCGCGTGTTGAAATGAAACTGGTGGTTTCGGTACAAAACTCGATTCGCTTAGGATATTTTTCATGGTCTTTCACATACGCCAATTTTTTATCACCGTAATTATAACCCACCACATCGAGCACATCGCTGTACCCGTTATCGTTACGTCCATGATTCATGGCAGCAGTTACCGGGCGAGTTGGATCAATTTTATGAGTGGTCTCAACCATTGTTTCAAGTATCCTTGTTCCGGTTACCGTGCCTTGAATCCATTCTTCATTTTCCATACTCCACATAAATATGGACGGATGGTTCCGATCCCGATATAACATGGTTGTCAAATCCTTTAAGCCGTCTTCTGTGCTAGACAACATACGGTTTTCATCTAATACAAGTAGCCCTAAGCTGTCACACATATCAAGCAGTTCCGGTGTGGGAGGATGATGAGAACAACGATAGGCATTACTTCCAACTTCTTTGAGCAATTTTAATTTATACCAATTTACTTTATTGGGTAGTGCTACCCCTATACCCGCGAAATCCTGATGATTGCAAGTACCTTTCACCGGATACAGTTTTCCGTTGAGGAAGAATCCGTTGCGGTTAAACTCAATTGTTCGTACTCCAAAAGTAGTTTCGTAAGTGTCGATGATATTTCCGTTTTCAGTAACTTCGGTCAGGACCTTGTAAAGATTCGGCGTTTCTGGCGACCATAGCAAAGGTTTTTTAATAGCCCCTTTTTGTGCAATCTCTGTTGAACTAAAAGGCTCAATTGCCCGAGATGTTGTTTTTGTGTCAAGTACTACTCCTTTATTATCGACAATCTTAGAGACGAGTGTAAAGTTTTTAACCACTTTATACTCGTTTTTCAGTGTGGTTTTTATACTTATCGAAGCTTTATCAGTTGAGATTGAAGGAGTCGTTACATAAGTACCAAAACGAGCAACATGTAGTTTGTCGGTTTTAGTAAGCCAAACATGCCGGTAAATGCCTGCACCTTCGTACCACCAACCTTCGTATTCGGTGGCATCAACCTTTACAAGAATAACATTTTTGCCTTCGTTACCATAACGCAAAACGTCAGTCAAATTATAATTTGAAGGCGTATAACCACTTTGATGATTTCCAATGAGCTGCCCATTGACCCAAACAGTACTGTTTCTGAAAATTCCGTCAAATTCGATTGATATTTTCTTCCCTTTATCCGTTTCCGGTATTTCAAATTCTTTTCTGTAAAAGCCTATCCCGCCAGGCAAATACCCACTCACTGCTGGCGAACTCCCGATTGAATTGTCATTTACAAAAGTTCCCTCCACACACCAATCATGCGGAAGATTCACTTCCGTCCAGTCCTCGGGTTTGAACGTAGCCGCTTTATCAACATCGGTATAAGCGATGACGGCTACTTTATTTGTTTCAACTTTTACATTGACATCGGTTAAGCCGCCATAGCCGCCGGCTTTCACTGCACGCTTGATAGCAATGTCCCCTTTATGGAACAGCCAAGACGAATCAAAATTATCTCTGGTTCTTTTTGATGAAACCGTTTGTTGCAAACCCTCAGCTTTCACATCAACGAGAATTAATAACAAAAAAAATAATAAGCACCAAAATGATTTCAATCTTTTAAAAGTTATCATATTATTATATTAAAAGTTTACACAAGTTACAAACACTTTCCCATTGGCTCCAAACCAATGAGGAATTATATCTTTCTTTTGTTTAAAGTAGCATTTACAGTGATGTTAACATCCTGCGCTAACATTGTAGTTGTAAAACAAGCCAACAGAATGATCAAAGAATATTTTTTTTTAATTGAAATTTCATAAGTATTTATTTAAACGTTTATTGAATTGTTATTTCCCCACTTTTCAACTCTTTAGAGTCGGAACTATTGCCATAATAAACCTCATATTCACCCGGAGTTACCATCATCTTCCGCTGACTCCAATCGAAAAACTCAAAAGAAGAAGGCGTCAAATCTATAGATACTTGTTGGGTTTTACCGGCTGGAATTTCAACACGTTTAAATCCTCGTAATGTCTTTAACGGACCTTCAATGTCATTTACTTTCCGAACATAAACTTGCACAATCTCAGTACCTTCGCGCTTGCCGACATTGGTAACAGGAACTGCCAACTGAACGGTTTCATTAGTAGCAATAGCTGTTTTACTAAACCGGGCTTTTCCAATTTTGAAAGTCGTGTAACTCAACCCATGACCAAATGGGAAAAGCGCATCGCTCATAAACCGATAAGTACGACCTTTCATGGAATAATCTTCAAAATCTTCTAGTTGTTGAGAATTTTTGTAGAAAGTAATGGGCAGTTTCCCCGATGGATTATAATCGCCGAATAGTATATCGGCAACAGCCTGTCCGCCGGATTGTCCGCCATACCAAGCCTGAAGGATGGCATCACAACTTTTGGTTTCAGGTGTCAAAGCGATGGCTGAGCCCGAACAATTCACAAAAACAACCTTTTTTCCGGCTTTCTTCAATGCCTGCAGATATTTACGTTGCGAAGCAGGAAGTTCGATATTAGTGCGGTCTCCTCCTTTAAATCCGGGGATGAGTATCGGCATTTCTTCACCTTCCAGTTTAGAAGAAATTCCACCAACAAACACCACTACATCAAATCCTTTCAGTTTGGTTATCAATTCATCGTAATTTACAGGTATTTCCCTTCCGATGCTTAGTTTTAGGCTGGCGTCCACCCAGTCAAAAACCGCTGAAAACCTGAATTCAACCGTGTACTCTTTACCTTTTTCAACCTTAAATGGTATTCTGGATGGAGCAGGCTGATACGATTCTTTATTTAATAATGTGTCGCCATTCACGATAAGTTGGCACTTCCCGGCATATTCCAGCCTGAAAACCAACTCCTCGGATTGCGAAGCTTTGTATACTGTTTCGTATTTGCCTGAGAAATTTTTAAGGTTTACGCCTGAGCTAAATTGATGCTGACCAGCCGTTGTTAGCTGTATTGAATTAATAATCTGATCATTTGCTATTGCATCCCCCCTAAATTCCTTGTTGTTCCAATAAGTCGCCTTTATACCTGCTTTGCCTTCAAAGGTACATTCCTTGATAAGACTTTCCGTAATCATATCCTCTGTCAGGTCGCATCCCTTTTCGTAAAATATTTTATCGGCAGGAAGTTTGGATTTTATTCCATCCAAAACGGAAATGGTGTTTGAAGGAGTACCATTGTAGTTTCCCCACATCATCGGTTTATCATCGGCGTTCGGCCCGATTACGGCAATTTTTTTTTCTGATTTAGACAAAGGAAGAACATTCTTTTTATTCTGTAACAATGTCATACTTTCCTGAGCTATTTTTAGAGCCAGTTTCTGGTGTTCTTCTGAATTCACTACTGACATCGGAATTTTTGACCACGAAACCAACGAATCGTTGTCCATTTCTCCTAAATCGAAACGACCAATCAATACACGCTGTAAATGTTTATTAATTTCCTCTTCGCTGACTAATCCCTTTTCTATGGCCTGTGGCAATTTCTCAAATGCGTAACCAAAACCGCATTCCACATCTGTCCCGGCCAAAAGACTTTTGGCTGCAGCATGGGTATCGTCGGATGATACTTTATGATTTGTATAAAAATCGGCAATGGCTCCGCAATCAGAAACAACGAGGTATTTGAATCCCCAATCGTCGCGTAGTATTTTCTGGAGCAAACGTGTACTTCCACAACAAGGCTCATCATCCAAACGTTGGTATGCGCACATCACCTCACGGACATCAGCTTGTTGAACTAGTGATTTGAAAGCAGGAAGATAGGTTTCCCATAAATCACGCGGATTCACATTATTGAGATTCAATGTATGCCGGCTCCATTCCGGTCCGGAGTGGGCAACAAAGTGTTTGGCACAGGCAAGAAGTTTTTTATATTTCGAATCGGACGGTCCCTGTAGACCGTTTACAACCGAAATGCCCATACGTGATGTTAAATAGGGATCTTCTCCATACGTCTCTTGCCCCCGACCCCACCGTGGATCGCGGAATATGTTCACGTTGGGCGTCCAAACAGAAAGGCTCAGGAACATACGGTTTTCCTGTCCTTTTCTTCGGGCATCGTTATATTTAGCACGGAATTCATCCGAAACGGCATTAAATACATTATAAATCAATTTATCGTCGAACGAAGCCGCCATCCCGATCGGTTCGGGAAATACGGTAACATCGTTGCTTTGAGCAAGACCATGCAAGGCTTCACTCCACCAGTTGAATTTTTTGATTCCCAACCGTGGGATGGCCTCTGATTGGTCGCACATCAAAGTTACCTTTTCGCTTACAGTCAAACGGGATATTAAATCTTTAGCCCTGTCTTCTGATCTTAACTTGGAATTTTGAAACGGGTATTGCTGTGCCCAAACTGTAGTTACGGCAAAAAGAATTATCGTCAAAAATATATATCTTTTCATTTGTGATTTTTTTATGTATTTATTGTTGTCTCCAATAAAAAAGGACAATTTTTTTCTATATTTTTTTGTTTATTGATTCTTGATAAAAGAAAAACAGGCAAGCAGCAAGAATTTACAACTTGCCTGTTATATTAAAATACTATTTGAATAAATATCCTATTAGATAAACGCGAACAATTTAGAATTAAACAACGATATTATCGTCAGGATTTTCCATTTTTTTGATTGCTATTAATTTTAATAGCCCGCCGCTGCACGTAGCGAATCCAAACATCGCTGATCACCTATTTTATTGTTCTGCCTGTCAAATATGTTACTTGCCCATAGAAATGCCGGTATCTTATATTTTAAAGCATCTCGAACAAGCTGTGCCCTGAAATGTGATTCAGAAATTTTGGATAGGATAGAGTCTTGTCCATATCCGGTCATTGTTTTGCTATGATCTTGTGCATCATATTCCCCAATCAATACAGGGATGTTGTTTGAAACATAAAGTTTGTTGATCGATTGAAAATAGCTATCCATATAACTTTCTTCCGTTCCAGGTTGTGCATTCCTTATCAACAAGGACGGGTTTGTTGTATGAAAATTCTTGCCCCAAAAACACCATTCATATCCCCAACTGGCATCTGAAGACAATGTACAGAAATTAGATGGCGAGTAATAGTGAAACTCCAATGCAAGCTTATTGGCAACTGAGTCGGTCGGCATTCCCGGTAAAGCATTAGATTCGAAAGCATTCAATAAATCACCGGAGGCATTATATGCTTGAATAACCAAAGTACGATAAGCGTTTTTACCACCGGTTGAACGAACCGCATCAATAAAAATCTGATGATATTTCTCTAAAGTAGTTTCACCTTGTAGGGTTGTAACACCATTCGCTGTACCGTTTTTAGGACCAGAAATCCACTGAGCATCTTCTGGTTCATTGGTACTGGCAAACATCAAATGCTCATCAAAATTGCGCATGGTGGTGGCCACTTGTTCCCATATCGCTTTTTGAATAGCTTTTATGGAATCTTGGATGGCACCTGTGGCCCCACAATCAAGAAACCCATCATCAGAATGACAATTGAGTAGCACATACATATGATCGTTAAAGCAGTATTGAACTACTTCTTTTACTCTGGCGAGCCAGGCAGGATCAATTTTTCCGGTTTTATCCATGTGAAGATGCCATGCAACAGGAATACGAATTGCATTAAAACCAGCGTTATTTACCATATCAATTTCGGCTTGCGTAGTATATGGCTGTCCCCAGGCAGTTTCACCAACATGAGCTTCAAGGGTATTGAAAAGGTTCCATGCCAATTTTATATTTGACAATAGTTGAGCAGCAGTGCTTCCCATACCAGTCATATCAGGTGCGATAGGTGATGTATTAAAAGATGCATAAATGGTCGGTGATTGAGCTACCGTGATTCTTCGCGCTTGACCATTTGTAGAACTTAGATATAAAAGAACTGAGCGGCTAACACCTGATGAATTAGCTGCTGCTGTTAAGTGAATAGATGCATCACCTGCAACACCTGATATTTGGCTCAATCTCAGCCAGCCCAAACCTGTTGTATCAACACTCCATGCCTCATTACAAGAAAATGAAAGTGCTATTGTTCCACCATCAGACGGTATGTCCTTGGTCATATTAGGAGACGTAAGCTGAGGAGCCTGCACAGTAGAATTACAGGAACTCACCACTAAGCTTGCAATAAGCGATGCTAAAATTATAATAAAATTATTGTGTTTCATTTTATTTATTTTATTAATAAAAATATCTTGTTATTGGTAATAAAACCTGTGGAATATTCCAACTTTCGAGGAACATCCACAAGTTTTTCCATTTCTATTATTTTATTTTTACTACTCGAAAGTTATCAAATGCACCATAAAAACCAGTTGCTGTTGACGAAGTACCAGGATTATGTATATATACAGTGCATTCACTATTTCCTGAAGCGCCCAATAAATCAGCAAATTTTGTCATGGAATGGCCTCTGCCATCACCTAACGTCGCATCCTTTGCACGGAACTCAGTAAAAGGAACGGTTACAGTTATCCACCCTTTTGTGGAATACGCGGCTGTAGTAGTGGCAGATTTTTGCCATGGCTCCCAGCGATAGATATAGGTCTGGTCGCTACTCATTATATCTATTACACCGCCATTCCATGGATTGGGGACACTCACTTCAAATTTAACGGCATAATTCGCAATAGGATCATTTATATTGGCGGTTGGCACCCATTGTGCTGCGTTCAGCAATATGGTATAATTAGAATAGGTATTTCCTTCGGAAGGAGCTAAAACTTTGGTTTTTAACACAAAATATTGGGTTAAATTTCCTGGAAAATCAGGATTGTAGGGAGGCCATCCAGAGCTAGGATTGCCACTATACAGGCTTGCTCCACCCCACCATTTCCAATTATCACCATTTTCACAAGTTGTTAGTGATCCTATACCATGTACATCGTTTACATTATAGACGGTGGTAACTGTACCAAATGCAGTTGTAATAGACAATGGTCCTGTTTGTACTGGCGACGGCAAAACAAAACCAATAGATTTTCCATTACCAGCTAAATTGTAAGAGGAAATATCTGCACCGCCAAATGAAAATGATTGAATATGTTTAAGGTAAGTACCATAAACAAAAACCGAATCACCCGCACTGGCATTTTCGTCAGAAATGCCGGTAATGGTGGGCAATGCTGCTATTTCAAAAGTAGCTGTACCACTCTTTGTCGTTAATAATACCTGTCCGGCGGTAGGAGCTGGAGAAGGCATTACAAAACCAAGAGCCGTTCCATTAAGGTTTGATTTAAACGAGCTAATTGTTGTACCTCCATAAGAAAAGCTTTGAACTAAAACGAGATTTGTACCATAAAGATAAACCGAATCGCCCGGGTTGGCAAATACATCGGAAATAGCTGTAATAGCGGGTGTCGCCGGACCTAGTTTAAAAGAAAAAGTGGTTGAACCTGTAGTTGTTACATACTCTATAGTATAAAGCTTGTTCTTGTCTATTGTTGAAAACAAGATTGAGGGTATCTGTACCACAGCACTCTTGGAAGTATATAAAACATTATCTACAGCAGCCGATACTCCATCAAAAGTTATTTTTAGTGCATTTTTCAAGTTTTCCCCTTCAATAACCACCCACTGCTCTTTTGCTACGGCACTGGATAAAACAGTATCGTTAGGGGAGGCAACATAATTTCTTACATCTGTAATGACAGGCGAACCTATAGTATCATCTTTACAAGATGCAAACAGGATGCAAAATGCAACCGAGCAGAACATTAGTAAAAAGTGAATATGTTTATTTATTATTTTTTCCATGGCTGTAAATTTAATTTATTTAAAATAGGATACAGGTGGTGCAGATAAATTTGGATCTGAGGTTACCTCCGATGCAGGTAATTGCAACGTAAAATTGCTAATTGTAGCCGGAACCATGTCTATCGGTCCTCCAGATGTACCTTTAGGAGTGGGAGTAGCAACACCTTTGGAATAGCTAAACGTTATATTTTGCATACTATTAAGCATTTTAATGGCTTTTTGAGAATTGTAATAAGAAAGCCTTACTAAGTCGGTCCAATATTGACCTTCAAGAGCCAATTCAATTCTTCGTTCTTTAATAATGGAATCATTGTTGATTACTACTACCGGAGCAACACCTGCTCTTATACGCACTTTATTAAAATAATTCAATGCATCGCCATCAGTGGTGGTAGCATTATTGCCAAGAATTGCTTCAGCATATACTAAATAAACATCAGACAATCGGAGGAGTGCATTGTCTTCTATAGATGAATTTTGATCCATAGTCGGAGAATTGTTATCTTTTTCATTTCCAACTATGTGTTTTTTAATGGCACAGCCGGTAGCAGTATATCCACCACCTGCTGTATTCAGTTCAGGGTAATGATCACCGTTAAGCATAAAGGTGGCTTTACGTCTTACGGAATCATTCTTAGAATAAAGCTGGTATAAACCGTAAGTTGGAGCAAAAGGAGTCCATGCACCTGTTTGTTGAGGCATAATATCATTGCTTGGCGAAAAGTGTTGCAACATATTCCCTAATAGCCAACCGACACCCGGTGCCCATTCCAATGAGAATAAGGACTCTTGATTGTTGTTGTACTGCGTTTTGAAAATATTGGAATAGTCAGAAAGCAATGCTAATCCACTATTTTTACAAACATTTCCTGCATAGAGTTTAGCGCTATCCAAGTACGCTTGATTCCTGTTCCCATCGCTCTGACCAAGCCCTGCCATTGTTAAATACACTTTGCCCAACATGCCTTGTGCCGACCACGTGGTTACCCTTCCGGCAACATCAGTACTTGGAAGGTTTTTTACGGCAAAAGTCAAGTCATTAGCAATAAATTTATACACATCAGCCACGTTGTTACGGTAACGCAGAGGATCCTTTATCAATTTGGTGTTATCCTCAATGATTGGTACTGCACCCCAAAGTATTGCTACATTATAATATGCAACTGCTCTGACAAATTTCGCTTCACCTAAAGCTGCATTTTTATCACTTGCAGGAATGTCAGAAGCTGCATATTGATTAATCCCGTTAATGGTTGTGTTACATTGTGCAACTACATCAAATAACCCTGACCATGCGTCTTGCAAAACGCTGTTTTGAGCAGTAATGGTACGGGAAGACAATTGGACGTAATCGCCAGTCCACGAATAATAGAGATTTCCGGATAATATATCGCCTAATTGCAAATAAGCATTATAGTTCCAATTACCCCAAGGTGCTCCGCCATATAAATTTGCGGTAGCTAATCTTAAATCTCCTGTAGTTTTATAAAAATTATTAGAATTTATTTGCGATTGCGAAGGACGATCTAAAAAGCCTTCACCGCAACCTGCAATTGCTGTCGCCAACAGCATCAGTATTAGTATTTTATTAAATATTTTCATGTGTAAATGTTTTTATGATTGTTATAGAAAAAATTCTATAAGATAAGAGGTGTTTCACCATAATAGCTTCTTATTTTGTTAATCCAAGATTAAGACCTAGAGTAAATGTTCTCGATTGCGGATAATAGCCGTTATCCCAACCAGCCTGTAGGGGATCCCAAGAGCCTATTTCAGGATCCATACCACTGTATTTTGTTAAGATAAAAACATTGGTTACGGTAAAATAGAATCGCAATGAATATAAATGTAATTTCTTCATTATATTTTCCGGCACTCTACATCCAAGTGTGATGTTTTTACAACGTATAAACGAACCATTTTCAATATACAAATCGCTATTACGCAGATTTTCATTTGTATTGTCGTTTCTTAGCCCCATAATATTAGTATTTGGATTAGTAACATACACATTATTCACATCGGTAGCCGAACCATTCAGATTTATCAAAGCTAATTTTGCGTAGTTCAACACCGAAGTAAAATAGGAAGTGTTATCTCGAGGATTTGTTTGAGAAATTGTTAATTGGTTATATACTTTATTCCCCAGACTTGCCGAAAAGAAAATATTTAAGTCAAAGTTTCTATAGGTAAAAGAGTTATTAAACCCAAACTGGGCCTTCGGTAGCGGAGAGCCTAAAAATTTTTGATCTTTTGAATCGATAACACCGTCTCCATTCAAATCTTTATATTTTCTATCGCCGTACCATATGCCACCTGCCGCGGAAGAAATAGACCGAGGGTTACCATTCTGGTCAACTGGCAAAGCATGCGTTTTAAAATCGTTTGCAGTGGCGAAAACTCCATCGAATACGTATCCATAAAACGACCCAATAGACTGACCGACAACGCTTTTTTCGACTACATAACCTTTATCAGTTTGGCTCAAATTTGCAGCATTACCACCAGAACCTAAACTCAATATTTTATTAGCATTATGTGAGACAGTAAAATCTGTTTTCCAACTAAAATTTCTGGTATTAATATTAGTTGAGCTAATTTTAAAATCGAAGCCGGTGTTTTGCATTGAACCTACATTTACATAAGGAGCAACAAGTGAACCGGGAGAATAGCCTGTAGCAGTACCGGAAAATAATGGGAGCGGCTCTTTCAGTAAGAGCCCATGTGTCACTCTTTTATAAAGATCTAAAGAAAAATTTATTCTGGAGTTGAAAAATGCACAATCCAATCCCAAATTGTAATTTTTGGTTGTTTCCCATCGCACGTCAGGATTGCCTAAATTGTTTTGAAATTGAGAAATGCCGGATAAACCATTGGCAGACGATGAAAGCTGCGTCACATAAGAGTTACCTGGAATTTGCTGATTATTCGTCAAACCATAACCTATTCTCAATTTTAAATCACTGAGGCTTCTTATATTTTTTAAGAAATTCTCATTATTTATCCTCCAAGCTAATGCTCCGGAATAGGTAAGGACCCAGCGATTTCCTGGTGAGAAATTTGAAGAACCATCATCGCGAACATTAAACGTTAAAAGATATTTGTCATTCAATGTAAAATTAAGACGTCCAAAATAAGATTCCAAAGCCGACCCCGTACCTTTAGTACCAGAGTTGCTTGCAGTCGTCGCATCTCCGCTACTAATAGAGGTTACATTGTTGGATGGATAATTTGTTCGTTTGGCATATACATTTGCAAAAGTGTTTAATTGTGCTTCATGTCCGGCAACGATGTTCAGGTTCGCTTTTGCAAATGCGTGATTATAAGTCAAAAAATTCCGAACGACTGTCTCATAATTCTGGTTATAAGAATATTCGGAAGAATTGACGTTATTTACAGACTTTCCAAATTTGTAAGTCGGTGTAAATTTGTCTTCGGTTTCAAAATCAAAATTACCGGACACTTCATTTCTTAAAGACAAATCTTTTGTGAACTGTACTTCAAGATATAAATTGCCAAGCACTTGGTTTCTTCCTTTCTTGTCTTTAACTAGCTTTGCCATCCCAACAGGATTATTTACTTTCGATACCCAATCGCTTGTATTGGTAACTCCGCCCCAAGAGCCGTCGGGATTTTTCACGGCAATATCTGGAGTTAAACTTAATGCAGATTGAATTACATTAGAAGATGTGGAATTTACATTTTCGTCTATATGCGCCAACTGAATACTTGTTCCTATTTTCAACCAATCAGTTGTTTTGTTATCTAAGTTTAATCTTACGGAATACCGTTTAAAATCAGAGCCTAACGCTATTCCTTCCTGATCAAAATAGGATGCCGAAAGCGAATATTGTATTTTATCATCTCCACCACTTACCGTTAAGTTCTGGTTATTCATAGGAGCTTGACGAAATAATTCCTTTTGCCAATCAGTACCTGTTCCCAAATATTTAGGATTGGCAAACTCCGGTCTGGCATCGAAACCCCAAACCGCAGCTCTATCGTTTAGGAATGATGCAAATTGCTGTAAATTTACCGTTGATAGTTTTTTTGTTAGTTCCTGATATCCATAACTAAAATCGTAGGTTATTTTAGGCTTTCCGGTACTACCTCTTTTAGTTGTAATAAGAATTACTCCATTAGTAGCCTGTGAACCATAGATGGCAGTTGCCGAGGCATCTTTCAATACATCAATTGATTCGATTTCTGAAGGACTAATTGAATTTAAAGGGTTCGAACCAGCACCTGGATCACTGAGAGTCGGTATAACCACCCCATCAATTACATACAATGGTGAATTTGAACCACTAATAGAGGACACGCCGTGTATCTGTACTGAAACACCTCCACCCGGTTGCCCCGATATTTGCTGAACAATTACCCCTGCAACTTTTCCTTGCAAGGCTTGGTCGAAAGTCGTTGGTTGGGTTTTGCGTAGGTCATCACCCGTTATGGAAGATATAGAACCCGTAACGTCCTTTCTTTTCAGACTCCCATATCCAATTACTACCACTTCGTCCAATGATTTTTCGTTTTCTTTCAAGCGAATAATCAATTTGCTGCCAGTTACCTTTACATTTTGAGCTGCGTAGCCAATATAACTTACTCTTAGCGTTTCGCCGATTTTGGCTTTGACAGTAAAACCACCATTTAAGTCGGTCATGCTGCCTTGCGGTGAACCTTTTACCAGAATGTTAACGCCAATAAGTGGCTCGCCGGTCAATTCAGCCAATACGGTGCCCGTAACGTTCACATCGGAATTTTGAGCCGATGCAAGTCCAAAGGAACAGAGCATTGCTAGGATGATTGCGTACTTGTTCAAAAAGCGTTTAGCCGCCATTTGAACACATTGAATCATGTGTTTTTTAGTCATAATTTTTAATTAATTTAAAGTTAATAATTACTCAAAGGTTTTTATAAGTTAACTCGAACGTCTCTATCTTAAAAGTGCATTGAGCCTATCATGGGTATAGTGCTCTCAATTTCATATAAATCCATCATAAAGCAACACATCGTGATATAATTGTCAAAAACGCCTATTGTATAAATTAGTTTTTAAATATTCTTTTATACACAAAAAAACAGTAGCAAATATATCGTAATTTTTATTATACTATAGTGCTGATTTGTATCAGAAGACATCCACGTTTGTTGCAATTATTATATTTAAATCTGTTAATTGCTATTTCTTATTGATAATTAATCACATACCATTAAATCTATTTCAGCAATACATAAGTGCAGTAGCTTCTAATGTATCGCTTTTGCAACCAATTCTGCCTATAAACTATCTTTTGTGGCATGAGAGAATACTAATTCGACTTTAACAGATTAGAATTTTGCCTGTTGCAACTCCAAGCGAGTGGGCAAAACGATACTCTGAACGGCAATGGTTCGGGAAAGGGGCGAGACAGTTCCATTTTGTAATATTTTATCCATTTATTCACTATAAATGAGCGAAGGGAAGCTGGACCTTATAAGATAAGAGGAATATCTTGTAACTTACATCTTTAAAAAAGATTTCCTTAGATTAACGTGTGTGGGAATGAGCCGGAATATGCACTTTGACAAGTTTGGCTTTTAAAACTCTGATGGGCTTAAGTCCGGACAGCTCAAAGAAAGGGGTGTCATTCTTATTCATCAACTGCTTGGCTTCTCGGAAACAGAAACCAATTCAAGCACTTAATTATTTATTTAACGAACTATTGATACACAAACTTCGATAATATTTTGTTTAAGTATGTGCCTTCGTATTCTAATAAAACAGAGTTGACTTATAAATTTGAATCGTATCATTGCCGGATGTAGCCTTAATCTTGCAATTGTTTTTAAAGATCACACTATCGGCAAAGTCAATAATCATACCCTTTGAAGCCAAAATGTTCACATTATCAAAAACTAGATGCTTTACATGTTGTTCCGGACGACCGTAAATATATAAAGAGTTATTTGCCGTTGTTCCGGTAGAAGTCACATTTTTGATCAACACATCTCTGAATTCAGGAGTCGTTGGAGTAATAGCCGTTTCATTCGCTTCAGCCAGCTGAGGTGTAGACGGTTTTCCAGTATAATAACTATCGATATAAACAGGATTCTTTACATCCTTCATCGTAAGATTTGAAAACGTAAAATCATGTTCGCCGCTTCCTCTGTCAACATCAGATTTCAGGCGAATGCCATTATCCGTTCCCGTATATGAACAACTGTCGACCAACACATGGCAAATTCCCGTGGTATAACTTCCCACTGAAGTGCCGTGCCCATAGCCGAAAGTGCAACGCTTAATCGATATATATTGTGACCCCTGGTCAATAGCTACATTATCGTCTCCATCAGAAATGCAGCAATTCTCAATATTGATATTCGGTCCCCATGTGTCTATACCGTCAGTATTATGAGAAGGAACCTTTGTATTAATAGTAATATTTTTAATTGTGGCGTCCGATGCATTGCCGTGCATGCCGATCGTGATGTGTGACCCAGGAGCATCTTTCAACGTGATACTATCTATTTCAATATATTTACAATTCATGAAACGTATTAAACATCCCCTTTTCATGCTCACTCCGGCAGCAGTTAACGAATCAAATGCCTTCCACCAAGCCGCTCCATTTCCGTAAATAGTACCTGTGCCGCTAATCATCAAATTTGAAGCATTGGATTTACATGAGATAAAGTTATCATATACATTTTGCGTACCCGTATTCGGATAGGAGTTAGCATCAATTCCGTTTCCCTGTCCGTAAGGCAATATTTCCAATACAGCCCCTTTTGAAAGATATAGATTCGTATTTGAGCCCATCACAACAGGTCCGCAAAGAAACGTATCGGCCGGAACCACCACTTTGCCGCCTCCATTATTGGCACAATCATCCAGAGCAGCCTGTATTTGTTTCGTATTATCTTTTGATGATGACAAAGCCCCGTAATCTTTAATATTAAAAGCCTTTGTACTTGTTATAGTCGGGCGGATAACCGTCGGCCAATTGCTCTTGCTTGTGGTTGAATATTTATCAGTAACAGAAAGAGAATCACGGGTGCAAGAAGAAAACATCCCTCCCAATAACATTAAAACTAGCCAAGGTCTTGATTTGAATAGAACTTTTTTTGTATGTTTCATAAGATATTACATTTCTACAAAAATAGAATATAAGAATACAAAGATGGTAGAAAATTTGTTCTTTCTCGTAAAAAAATGAGTGATTTTTATAACTACGTTTGTATTTTACATCATGAATGTAGCGAAAATAATTTTTGAAAAGAAATAGAATATAAACATTGAGGTGAATGTCCCTGTAAATATCCTTACAAATGTCCTATAAATTTAACGGACAAAGCCCTGTAGCATAAACTATTCATTTCAGCTTTTCCCTCAAGAATTCTTCCAATTCTTCCATCGACATATTTTTGGAAATAATCTTCCCCTTGTTGTCTATCAGAAAATTGGTTGGGAAAGATAAAATCGATAAACGATTTGTTTCGGTTCCATTCTTGTCCCAATATTGTTGCCAAACAAGCTTTTCGTCGGCAATCACTTTTTCCCAATTCTGCTTGCGCGTAGTCTTATCTACTGATATGCCTACTATTTCGAATCCGTTATTGCCATATTGTTTGTACAGATCCCGCATGTTCGGGAACTGTCTTCGGCAAGGGGCACACGCGCTGTACCAGAAATCAATCAGTGTATATTTATTGCGGAAGAAAAATGCCGAGGCTAATTTTTCGTTGTTCTTATTTTGGCAATCGATGATTGGAAATGGTTGACCAACTGAAAGTTGCTTACCAATTTTTAGTTTTTCACCTAAAACCTTGCCGGCATACCCTTCTCTGAGTGTATTCGAAAATGAGTTGTAGATAGAATCGAAGATGGGCTCGTAGCCCCAACTCATTAAAGAAATAAGGTTCCAAAATGCAATCTTTGAATTGGGATTCTTTTGGGTATATGCCAATAATGTGCTGTCGCTTTCTCGGTACATTGCATCTCTTTCTTTAATCACTATATTGCTTATGTCTTTAGGTAATTGATAATTGTAATGCTTAAGTAAACTATCGTATTTTTGAAAAATAAAGTTACTCTTTGCTATTGTCTTTTGAGAAAAAATGACCTTTTTGGGATATTCCTCCTGCATGGTCTTATTGTTCACCTTTGGTACTGTTTGGAAGGAATCTATATTGATAGAAATAGTTTGCAGTCCTTTTTCGATGACGAAATCTGGCGTACAACGATTACCGAAAACCAAAAATACTCCTTGCGCCTCTGGGATATATCCGGAAATGGAGAATTTCTTATCCTTCACTTGAGCTACCAATTTTTCTATTTTATTGGGGAGGTAATCAGAATGAAAACAGAGAGAAACTTTTCCGGAATCCACATTGATAGTGCCATCTATTCTGAAATTTGATGCCTGTTTGTTTTGAGCCGTTAAACTGACTATCGATAAGAACAAAGAAAGAGAGAATATTAAATGCTTTTTCATTTCATTAGTATTTTAAATATAACTTCATGCTGTAGAAAATCTATTATATTGGCTGTCAACATTCTCCACTCTTTTTTCTCAAGCACGCCTGAAAACAGCTATAGCAACCGAGAATGGCTCAAATCATTTATATTCAGTGTTGAATGGATTCAGAATACACCGTAAAAATATTAGTTTTAAATATAGTCATCTAATTCTTTCAGTTAAATGAATATAATAAGAGAGCTTTTGTCCCATGGATTCGCCCCTTTTATGAGTAGCTTTTCATAAAAAGGGGGAAATTCCTTAGACGTATGATTCAAAAAAATAACTATTTTTGCAGACGAGTTACACGCTACGAACTAAAGGTCTTTGCCCCATGAGAAGACTGGTACATTTCATTGTGATACAGACGGTACATTTGGTGTGATATAATCTGCTCAACTTCCATCCTATCTAAATAATGAAATCTTAAACCAAACAATTCGATCTGTTAAATTTGGGCTATTGATTTTCTCTCCTTAAATTACCTGCAAACCTGCAAATCTCCCCGCTTTTTGAAAGTCCTTCCAACACCACCGAATAGTTATTTGCCGGATCAGCCGTATAAAATTTTACATGAACAGTTCCCACACTATCAGTTTCGAGTTCCGGATTCCAATAAATAGTAGTACGCAAATCGGCTTTATCACTTATACGAACGCTGTCAACATCATATCTTGGTACATAAAACTCTGCCGGTTTTTGATAGCCTAACGGCGTAACCTTCGTTAAGCTTATTGGTTTTTCTGCTTTCCGATTCTCCACTTTCTTGAGCCTAATTACAATCATACGATCTAACTTAAACAACGAGATAGACTCCACATCATCTGAGTTTAAATACCTTAAAGCATCTGCGCCTGTTCCCGCGCCCGACATACCATCAATATAAACACTTAATTCCAGACCTCCATCTATCGTAAGATGAATTTTGTTGTGTCCATCTATATAGAAATTACCGACTATCACTATTGGTAAAATCTGCAAAATATTTTGACCTGGAAATTGCTTTATTTTTTCTGATGTTATCAAGGCATCCTCACTTCCCGGATAAAAATAAGAACTGGTGAAATTATTTTCTTTTTTTGCAGCCGTCACAATTACTTCATCCAGATGAATAACCCGCATACCTCCCTCTATAAAGTACTTTTCTTTGCTTTGTTTGAAATATTCATTCTGCTCCACCGAAGCCACATTGACTTTTAGAGGCGTTGGAATATAAATGCTTGGCTTAGGGAACACATCGGAATCAGGAATTATCTCTACGTCTCCCAGCGTTTTTTTCTTTTTAGCTTTTAATATAAATGATGAACTATCAGGAAATTGAATCCCATCTATCGAATAACGCCCCAAACTATCTGTTTGCACTAATTTAATGTTGGGACTATTGGACGGAATCATAATTATCCCACATTTTTTGGAGGGTCTATTAAACAGGTTCATTACTTTCCCTGAAAGCACTTGCCCCGCTTCCAAATAGAATTTGGATGGTTGGTACGAGGCTTTTACAATATCTGCTGTATTAAAACGCCGCCAGCCCTGAGTCAACATTAATACATCTGTTTTTTCTCTGGTGGCTGTATTATTATCCAGTAAATAGGTTTCCGGTTCTTCAACATACCCTTTAATATCTGAAGTCAACAATAAGTTACTGATAATATTATCTGCCAACGAATCCTGTTTTACAGTATGTTGGTCAGTAACACTAATTGCAAAGTTTCCTTTCACCGGATTTCCTTGGGGCGAAAGAACTTTTAAATCCAGATTCACCAACTCCCGTTTGGAATAAACAGGTTTATCGCTTTGCATAGAAACAGTCGGGAAATTAAAGTTTCTGACAAAACTCAAACGTTCACAATAGGTATTTCCCAACGAATCGATAACAGAAAGTGAAACTATTCCGGCCGGCAGCAACGATTCGGGAATTTGACTTTCAAGGTCTCTCAGAGGCTGCATTACAAATACTTTTCCTCTGGAGTGCAATAGCAAATACAGCGATTCATTCGGAATCTTGGTATCATTGCTGACTTTATATAAAAGTTTCCCCCTATTATAAAGCAACTGAATTGCAACACCGGTAGTTTGTGTTCTTGGAAGCTCAACTCTTTTTTCAATACCATTTGCCCGCTTAACCAAGACATAATAACCTTCATTGGGCTGGGTTCTAATCGAAAATTTACCCATTCCATTCACTAAAGTGGAAAACTCACAAAGTTCCTCATTTTTATCGGTAAAGACTTTTCCCGTTATGTCGACAGACAATCCATCCTTGCCAATAGCCTTAAAAGCCACACATTGTAAGATGTTATCCAACAAATTTCCACTTTCGGGAAAGAACTGCACATCAAAATCAGAGCTAAACTCGGGAAGGAAAATAGTAGTTTTATACTTATCACCGTCCATCGAAACCTGTATGTTTTTTGGGGAATCATCTTTCGGATCGATTGTTAGTTGCCATTTTATAGTGCCGTCTTTGGCGGTAATCATCGAAAACCTTTTCTTTTTAGCACTATCCCAGTTTTGTTTGATATCAACTCTTTTTCCGGCTATTGGATTTTGTGCTGCATCAACAAAGGTTAGAGTTGCCGGAATCAACCCATCGACAGCTGTTCCATAGGTTATTTTGCTGGATATGCGGTCATTAATCTGATTTCCGATTAAAATATTTTTAGAAAAGAAAAAATCAGTTCCAACATTCTGCATCCAATAAGTATAAGCCCGCAAGGAATAAGTTCCGGTGGGAATTTCAGGCTTTAGTTTTATATGACCGGCAAAACCTAATGAATCTTTTTTGATTTTTACCCGATACAACACCGAGTCCATTTTGTCAATCAGCTCCACATAAACAAATTGGCTCAAAGAATTTGGTTCCAGCGTAGTTTCATTCGCCAAATAGGCTTTAAACCAAATATCTTCGCCTGCACTGTAATAAGGTTTATCAGTTTGAACATAAACTTTTTCCTGAGGAAAATCATTTACCTGCCTTTCAAATCGGGCATAAATAAGTTGGGAAAAATCCGACGGATGGGCAGATTGGGAAAATGAAAAAACTGATATTGCAAAAAAAAGCGCAACAAGAGTAAAATTAATTAGACTTTTCATAAATAATTAGAGTATTAATTAGTCAGTTAAATTCCGTGTAAAATATAAGACAATTAATAATAAGTTTCTCATCTAACAATGTAATTGTAATTTCGGCATGTGAAATATCCAACTTTTAGATAAATGTAATGAATCAATACAGAAGTTCTCAACTACAACAATCTTTCCATGTAAGTCTTAAAAGCAGCATTTACAATATCCCACTTTGCAACATCCCCTTACACATGACGTAATAGTACATTAGCTATTGAGTGCATAACAGTCTAAACTAATAAAAAATGCATGAAAAGGTTTAAATATCGATATATTCTTATCAAGTGCAATATTCTCTATATTTTATGAGCTTTGCAAATTTTTATTGAAATTTAATTTCAATTATTCTCAATAAGAAACTTTGACAACTTCGTTTGAACAGTAGATAAAGTTAATATCAACATTGTGATAGATATCTCTTCAAATTTAACAGAAAGAGAAGAGCAATGCTACTACCACTATTTATGAGAATCCTTAAGATAAGCAAGATATTTTCCGGTAATTCTGTCAATGAATAAACAAGGAAATATTCCCCATCAAGATGTAGCACCTCATTTTCTAATTTGGAAGTTATTTCTTTGAGTTTAACAGCTGAAGCATTGGGAATAGACCGCGAAAACTTTTTATTTTCAAATTAAGGGAATAACAACAAAATGAATTTTACCCTTCATCCTTCATATCCCTTTATCCATCGGCGTTTCCGAATGAACGTATGAAGGCAAAAAATAAAACGGTGCCTTCATTTGTATCCGAATTTGGATAGATAATCCAATAAAAAATCAATTAATACTTTTGATGAAATGAACTGTTTGAGTTTGCCAAAACATACAGTTCAGTTGATGAAATGAACAAGATGAAATGCCAAAAACGCCCTTTAAAATAAAGAAATGAAGTGGAAAAATGAAATGAATTATAGCAGATCGTCGAGCCTACTATACTTACTAAAATTGTGGATTCCATGAACGCACAATTCATGACAAAACGAAAAAGTGCCTTCATTCGTTCATTCGGAAACATCGATGAACAAAGGGATATGAAGGATGAAGGGTAAAATCACAAAATAAAATAGTATAGATTTTCGCATCTTAATGCAACCATTCGTTCACCGCATAGTTATGAGTTGTTCACCCCGCTTAAGAGAGTTTTCCAACCCGTAGTTATGGGGTGTGCAACTCGTAGTTACGGGGTGAGTAACTCGTAGTTATGGGTAGAACGAAACGCTATAGCGAGTTTAGTGCTTAGATAATTATTCAAAACACATTTACCTTATGATCGTTAGATTAAAAAAAAATTATACATTTGCATGTGTTGAGCTAAAATCTAATAGGAAAGAATGAAAAAACTTTTATTATTATTGTGCCTTATACCTTTTTCTAGCATAAAAGCCGATTGGAATAATTTTATTGTAAATTATCCCAAAAACTTATACGGTAAAGGATCTCAAACATGGCAAATCAATTCATTTAATAATGAATGGGTCTATTTTGCAAATAAAAATGGAATGCTACAATTTAATGGAATGTCATGGACCCTTTTTCCTCTTAAAAATGGGTTGGATGTGCGTTCCATACATCCTTCTGCCAATAATAAACGTATATATGTTGGCGGTATAAATGAGTTTGGCTTTTTCGAACCGAATAGTGAAGGAAAGTTAGTATACAATTGTCTTTCGGCTTCCATGAAAGGCAAAGAAAAACTATTGGGAAATATTTGGAACATTTGCGAGAATGAGAATATATTCTATTTCCAGGGTGATGGTTGTATCTTAAAATATTACAACGGAATCTTCAAATATATCAATTTAAAGCAAAAAATAGACTGTTCAGGAATTATCAACGGAGCAATATATGCAGGAACAGAAAATGGAATTCAAGTTTTAGTGGGAAACACTTTTTCGCCCTTACCCGGATCTGAAATATTAAAGAACAAACGCATCCGAGGTCTTTTTCAATATGGGAATAACATGCTTATTGTTACAGCCTATAACGGGCTTTTTTATTATGATGGGAAAACTTCCGTCAAGCCCTTGCCCGTGGGAGTGGAACTTTTTATGAAACAGAATGAAGTGTTTTGTGCTTCCTTATCTAATGGGAAATTAGCATTGGGGACGGTACATAAAGGATTGATTTTAATTGATTTAAAAACAAAAGCTGTAAAGTATTTCAATGAGAACACAGGCATGCAAAATAACACAGTGCTTTCAGTCTCTTTTGACGGATGGGGAAATTTATGGGCCGGACTTGATAATGGAATCGATTACATTCTATTAAATTCACCGATAACCAATTTGTATTCTTATCCGTATTCTTATGGTACCGGCTACACGGCTCTACTATCAAACAATATACTTTATCTCGGTACCAATAGAGGATTATATTATACCACTTATCCTATAAATTTTGGTGAAAATATCCCTGAAATTAAATCAGTTCCGAATACAAGTGGGCAAGTTTGGGGATTAAACCGAATAGGGAATGATATCTTCTGCCTCCACGATAGAGGGGTGTTTTTATTGAATGGAGCATCAATCAAACGAGTGGAAAATATAACCGGAGCCTGGACCTGTCAAGCTGTGATGGGGAAAACGGATGAAATATATATTGGAGTGTATGACGGTCTGTTTTTACTCAAAAAGCAATCAGGAGAATGGAAGATTGTCAGTAAAATTATGGGATTGTCTACTTCTTGCCGCTATTTTGCTCAAGAGTCTTCACGCATTCTCTGGATCTATAATACCACGGATTTAATACGGGTCAAATTAAATGATCAATTAACCAAAGTCCAGAATGTCAAAGTATATAACAGATCACTGGGCATGCCTACTGATAAAAATGCAAAAGTAACGAATGTTCAAGGCGTCATCTGCATCACTACTTCCAAAGGTGTATTCCGTTATAATCCAACTAGCGATAGAATTGAACATTACACGTTGATGAATCATCTCTTGAATGGAAGCATGGGGTATTGCTATTTAACGCAGTATGATCGTTCAATCATCGGTTTAAACCCTGAGAATATATGTATTGCAGATATGTATCGAAAAAATGCGAAACTAAACACTTGCATAGAAATGTCCTCAATGGAACTGATGCAAGGGGCTGAAACTATAATTCCGATTTCTAATTCACTCATGATTATTCCGAATGAAAATGGTTTTGCTCTTTTTAAAACACATACCGGCATTCATAAAAATAATTATAGCCATATGCTACATATTCGGAACGTTTATCTAACGTATCCGAAAGATTCATTAATTTATATCGATAATTTCCTCTCAAGAAAAAATAAACCTGAGATTCTCTTCAGCAAAAACTCCATTCGTTTTGAATATGGTGTCTCTTCTTTTGCAAATACAGAGGGCATTACTTATCAGTATCGTATAAATGGAAAGGAATGGTCTGACTTTACAGAATCAAGAATGAAGGAATACAGTAATCTGCACGAGGGAAATTATACCTTTGAGGTGAAGGCTGTTTTTCCAAACGGAGCGACTTCTACCGATTCTTTTTCTTTTCAGATCTTGCCGCCATGGTACCGTACCAACATCTCCTATATTTGCTACTTTATACTCTTCTTGCTTTCCCTTTGGGGAATATATAAATGGGATGATGTGCGTGTAAAACGTAAAAAGTCACAGGCAGTGATTGAAAAAGATCAGGAAATGCAACAGATGGAGCAAGAATATGAAGAGGAGAAAGCAAAGAAGGAGCATCAAATCATTGAATTGGAAAAAGAAAAACTTGAAGATGAATTGAATCATAAGAATCAGGAAATGGCAAATCTAATGATCAATTTCGTACGAAAGAATGAAATTCTGACTGAAATAAAGTTAGATCTGCATAACGTGATGTCTTCCTTAAAAAATGGATCTGCCACTGAATCAAATCAAATGTTGCTATTGGTTGGAAACAAAATTGATTCAAATATTCAAGGAGATGATGTGTTGAAAAAGATAGAAGACCAATTTGATTTGGTGCACAACAATTTTATGAAAAAATTAAGGGAAAAGCATCCTGATCTATCTAATAGTGAGAGACTCATGTGTGCTTATCTTAAAATGAATCTTTCAACGAAAGAAATTGCTCCGCTTCTTAATATATCAGTACGTGGAGTTGAAACAACACGATATAGATTACGAAAGAAATTAGGACTGGACAGAGATGACGGCTTGATTGACTATTTAATGTCTATATAGTTTCATTATACATTTATATCACTGATAAAGAGTTATATCTGAGAGATGACGTATTATTGACGTATTTATTTAACCGTCGTGACGTATTAAAGAATTAGAATTAATTAAAGCAACATCCTTTTTTGTAATATGTTTGTGGTGTCCGATGAGGATACACATGTGTTAATCTTAATAATCAATATTATGAGAAAGGTTTTATTTACTCTTATTCTATTTTTAACTCACCTCCTTGTATTTTCACAGAATGTGCAAATAAAAGGTATAGTTGTGGGTGGATCCGATAATGCTCCTTTGCCCGGTGTAAATATCGTGGTAAAAGGAAATGTCGGTAGTGGTACTGTTACTGATATGGATGGGCATTTCAGTCTTTTTGTCCCTTCAAATGCAACTCTTTCCGTTTCTTTTGTAGGGTATAACAAACAAGAAATACCGGTACAAGGTAAGAAAGAGATTCGTATCGTTCTAAATGAAAACACAAAAGCACTTGATGAAGTAATCGTAATCGGTTATGGTGTGCAGAAGAAGAGTGTGGTTACGGCAGCTATCTCCAAAGTGACTTCAACAGATTTGGAATTTACTTCTCCGGTGCGTGTGGATAATGCACTGAAAGGATTAGCTGCAGGTGTCCAAGTAACATCTTCTTCCGGACAGCCCGGTGCAGCAGCACGTGTAAGGATACGTGGAATTGGGACAATTAATAATTCGGACCCTCTTTATATTGTAGATGGTATGCCCATTGACGAGGGAGGAATCGATTACTTGAACCCCAATGATATTGAGTCCATTGAAGTTTTGAAAGATGCGGCTTCCGCTGCTGTTTATGGCGCCCGTGCCGCAAACGGTGTTGTTCTTGTCACTACCAAAACAGGTAAGGAAGGGAAAGTGAAAGTCAATTATGACATGTCTTATGGATGGCAGAGTCCCTGGCACAAGCGTGACGTGTTGAATGCCACAGAATATGCGTTGATGATGAATGAAGGCTCCCTCAACAGCGGCGGTCAAATTTTATACAATGATCCGTACTCTTATGGAAAAGGAACAGATTGGCAAAAAGAAACTTTCAACTATAATGCTCCTGTTACCAGCCATCAAGTAGGCGTTAGCGGAGGAACAAATAAGACTATTTATTTTTTCTCTTTGGGATATTATACACAAGATGGTATTGTAGGAGGTAATTTTGATAGATCAAATTACAAGCGTATGAGCCTTCGCAGCAATATTACCAACACTCTTTTTGATAATTCAAAAGAACGCAATTGGTTGAATAAAATGGTTATCACTTCCAACCTTGCTTATTCGCATATCAAAGCAAAAGGGATTTCTACGAATTCCGAATTCGGTTCTCCCCTAGGAAGTGCATTGGCGTTATCTCCTATTTTAACTGTTTATGCTCCGGATGAGGCTGCTGCTTTGGCTTCTTATGCGGGAAATTCGGATTTCACACCGGTACGCGATCCTAATAATGGCAAGTTATATACGATTGCAGGATCGGATTATAATGAAATTACGAATCCGTTAGCACAATTGTCATTGCCGGGAGATAATAATTGGACAGATAAGTTTGTCGGCAATTTCTCTGCAGAGCTTACACTCTGGGATCATTTAAAGTTTAAAACATCTTACGGTACCGATTTAGCTTTCTGGGGATCTGATGGATATACGAAAAAATACTATTTGACAAGTAACAATAAAGCAACTCGTTCATCTGTACATTCTCAAATGAACAGAGCATTAACTTGGCAATTGGAAAATGTTCTTTCTTACGATAAGAAAATTGATAAACATAGTTTTACGATCGTTCTCGGTCAGTCGGCACAGCAAACAAGCGGACGTCAATTGGGAGGCAGCAATTATGATATGGTTGAAGAAGATGCCTCCAAAGCAAATATCAATTTTACGACAGGTTTGCAAGAGAATGGTGATATGGCTGTTTATGGAGGAGCAAGTACACCACATACGATGTCTTCTTATTTTGGACGTATCAGTTACAATTACGATGAAAGATACATGCTTCAAGCCACTGTTCGTCGGGACGGTTCTTCAAATTTCGGACCGAATAATCATTATGCTACATTCCCCTCTTTTTCTTTAGGATGGAATTTAACGAACGAGAAGTTCATGGAGAAACGCCCTGAATGGATGACTTCAACAAAATTTCGCTTTTCCTGGGGTAAAAATGGTAATGAGAATATAGGAGCATTCAATTATATGGCCTTAACTTCTACAGGTAACAACTATATTTTTGGAAAAGATGAACAGCTTGTAAACGGTACAAAACCGAGCATCTTGGCAAATAAAAGTTTGCATTGGGAGGAATCCAGCCAGACAGATGGAGGTGTTGATTTCGGCTTTCTAAATGATGCCCTTACTTTATCTGTTGATTACTATGTGAAAAAGACAAATGGAATGTTGATGACAATGCCTGTTCCATCTTATGTCGGAGAAGCCAAGCCTATTGGAAATGTAGGTAAGATGGAAAATAAAGGTTGGGAGTTTGATCTTTCATACAAGTTCAAAGTAAGCGACTGGAATTTCCGCATCGGAGCGAATGCCTCTTACTTGAAAAATAAATTGATTGATTTAGGAAATGATACCGGTTTTTCAAATTATGATTCCATGCAAGGGCTGGGCACAATCACACGTGCCGAGAATGGACAACCGTTCCCCTATTTTTATGGCTTCAAAACAGATGGCATCTTTCAAAATGTAAGTGAGGTGCAAAGTTACGCACATATTGATGCAGCCGGCAAAACAGCACTAATACAACCGAATGCCGTTCCGGGAGATGTTCGTTTTGTAGATCTGAACGGTGATGGCAAAATAGATGATAGTGATCGCACTAAAATAGGAAATGGAACTCCTAATTGGGTATTTGGAATGAATTTCAATGCGAAATGGAAAGGACTTGATTTCTCTATGATGTGGCAAGGTACTATCGGCAATGATATTATGGATGTAACTCGTCGTGTGGATATCACGCATTCCAATCTTCCATCTTATATGTTGAACCGTTGGACAGGTGAAGGAACATCTAATAAATATCCTCGATTTGTTTTTGGTGATAATGTCAATTGGCAATCATCGGATTTATATGTGAAGGATGGTTCATATCTTCGCCTGAAGAATATACAACTGGGATATACCTTACCTCAAAACTGGACTCAGAAGGTATTTCTTTCTTCATTTAGAATTTATGTAGCTGCCGAGAATTTACTGACATTTACAAAATACGGTGGCTTTGATCCTGAAATCTCTTCCGGAGGAACCTCTTTAGGAGTTGACCGTGGTGTATACCCTCAAGCAAGAGTTTGGTCTGTCGGAGCAAATATTAATTTCTAAATCCTTAAAATGTGAATATGATGAAAAAGAATATTATACATATCGGATGCTTGTTGGCATTGCTATTGACAGCATCTTGTTCTGAAAATTTTTTGAATGTTGAGTCGCCTGATAAAGTAGGTATAGATGAATATTATAACACTCAATCCCGCATTTATGAGGCTTTGGTGGCTGCTTACGATCCGTTGGAATGGTTTGATTATAGTTTCGGACAATACAACCCCATTTTAACAATGTCCGACATCATGGCTGATGATGTTTGGGTAGGAGGTGCCGATAGAACCGATAATAAATATTGGCACTTGATGGCAAATTATGAAGCCCTTCCGACTCAAGTGATGACGACAACATGGACAACTTGTTACTCGGGAATCAACCGTGCAAACAATGTGATGTATTATATGAAGGATGTACAAGATATATCCGATCAAACAAAAGCTCTTTATCTGGCAGAAGCCAAAGTTTTGAGAGCCTATTATTATACATTGCTTTGGAAATTTTGGGGAAATGTTCCTTATTATACAGCCAATCTGGAATTTCCTTATCTCCAAAAACAAAGTGCTGCAGATGATGTTTATAAAGGGATCATTGCTGATTTGGACGATGCCATAACGAATGGAGGATTACCTATGAAGGCTGAGACCAGTGATTATGGACGGGTTACAATGGCAATGGCTAAAATGTTGTATACAGAAGTGGTCATGTATCAAAATGATCAAACTCGTTACAACACGGCATTAACTTACATGGAAGAGATTATTACTTCCGGCAAATACAATTTGGTAAGTGATTATTCAAGCATTTGGACAGAGGATGGCGAATGGAATAATGAATCTATTTGGGAAATCAATTACAAACATAATGGAGCAATCCGTTCATGGAGTAATCCACAAGCTGCCGGAGGTACAGTTCTTCCTCGTTTGATCAGTCCTAAAGATTGGACGGATGGAACGGATGGCAGAGACAATGGATGGGGATTCGAACCTGTTAGAAAAGAAGCGTATGATATGTTTGAGGCTGGAGATACACGCAAAGATGCCTCCATATTTGATGCATCTAAAAGCAAATACACAAAGCGTTATGAAGATACAGGATATTTCTTGAACAAATACATGGCCCGCACCGGATATAATGCGAATCAGAAAGCAGATGCCGATTTGAATTACGGTAATAATTTGCGAATCTATCGTTACTCGGAAACATTGTTGAATGCTGCCGAACTTATAACTAGAGGAGCTGTCGGTAAAGGTGATGCCAAAACTTATTTGAATCAGGTTCATAAACGTGCCGGACTGACAGATACTGTTGATCCCACATTGGAAAATATAATGAATGAGCGCCACTGGGAGTTTGTTGGTGAAGGCAAAAGATATTGGGATCTGATCCGTACAGGAAATGCAACTAAAACACTTGTCCCCGACTCATACGGTTATCGTACAAATACATGGACTGCAAGTAAGAAGTATCTTCCAATCCCACAAAGTGAGATAGATGCAGCCCAGGGAACGTTGGTTCAAAATAATTATTGATAATGCAACTCAAATATTTTGAAGGAGATTAGAATTATGAAAAATATATTTTTTAATTTATTTGCTATAACCTGTTTTCTATTAATGGCAGGATGTTCCTCTGAAGATGTCACACATCCTAACCAGAATGGAATTCCCAAAGCAACTGATATAAAGGCAGAAGTATCCGTTGATCAAACGACGAATATCGTTACTTTCAAGATTGATAACCAGAGCAATAATCCTGTTTGGTTTTTCAATGACGGAAAAGTTTCTACAGTCAATGGATGTACAAAAGTATATACAGTTGCCGGCACTTATTCTGTGGAAATAAAAATGAGTAATGCCAATGGCATCTCGGAAGGTTCGGTCGTTAAGCAATTTACAATTACTAATTCGCTTATTGATTTTGCAGCTATTTATAATAAAATAGCCGGAACTTCGTCAAAGCAATGGGTATGGGATGCAGATATTGCAGGACATGTGGCATGCGGTCCATCCGGATCCGATGGAACGCTTTGGTATAGTGCCAAGCCGAATGAAAAAGCGGCCGTCGGACTCTATGATGATGTTCTGACATTTAATAGTGATAAGTCGTATACTTATGACCCGGGAGAAGGAGGTACTGTTTTTGTCAACACCAATTGTACTATCTTTAAGGAATATAACAACGGGGCTGATTTCATGGCACCTGTCAGCAAACAAACAGCCTCTTGGACGGTTTCAGTTGAAGGCAATGACTTGTATCTGGTATTTCCGGCTAAAACAATGATCGGTTACATACCTGATGATGAAGCTTATAATAATCCTAAATTCCGTATCCTTTCCTTAAGTGAAAATAGCATGGAGCTGGTTTCCGATAATGGAAAAATTGCCTGGCATTTTGCTCTTAAAACAAAAGTGATATAGAAGAAAAGAAGTTTAAAAGTCTATCGTCATAGACTATCGGGAGTTTCACAAAATAGTTTTCTTTTAATAATAAGTTATGAAAATCAATAGGATACAAATATATATGTTTTATTCGCTTTTATTATCATGCTGTTTCTTCCTCTCATGTGGCGGAGGTAACGATGCTGGAACAATTGATGGAGGAAAGGATGTAGTAATGACTATTTCTCCCGATAGTTTAAACATAGACTTCAATGAGCACACAGCTACTTTAGCTGTTAAGTCAAATAAGGAATGGAGCGTTTATTCCACAGAAGATTGGTGTAAATGTTCTCAAAGCGGTAGTGTCGAGGAGACAACTAATTTGGTTGCAACAATTGGTAAAAACACAGGAATGACCGACCGCACTGCAAAACTTGTTTTTAATTCGGGAAAGTATACCAAAGAAGTAGAAATAAAGCAGACTTATGAAAAAGTGGATACTACCGGAATTGTTGCTCCGGAAGGATATGCTTTGGTATGGCACGATGAATTTAATAACCCGCGTCTGTCCGGTGGCAAACCTGCTTTGCCTAATTCAGATGACTGGTCTTATGAAACAGGAAATGGGGGCTGGGGCAATAATGAATTGGAAAATTATATCCCGGGACTCTTAAATACAGATACATGTGCTGTCGTTTCAGACGGTTCACTGAAAATTATAGCTAAAAAAGTAGCCTCTCAAGTCTTATCTGTTCGCATGAATACTCAGAAAAGTTGGACTTATGGCTATTTTGAAGCACGATTGAAGTTGCCGAAAGGAAAAGGTACGTGGCCTGCATTCTGGATGATGCCCAAGAACTATACATCTTGGCCTGCTGACGGTGAAATTGACATCATGGAAGAAGTGGGATACAATCCTAATTATGTTTCGTCAACTATACATTGCACGGCTTATAACCATACGATCGGTACTCAAAAAACAGCGCAAACAGATGTTTCTACCTCACAAAGCGAATATCATCTGTATGCACTGGAATGGACTGCCGATTATATAAAAGCCTATGTAGACGGCCAATGTTATTTCACATTTACAAACGACAAGACAAACAATAAAAATACATGGCCGTTTAATGCACCTTTCTATTTGAAGCTTAATTTAGCTTGGGGAGGTGACTGGGGAGGAGCCCAAGGTATTGATGAATCTATATTACCTGCCACATATGAAATAGATTATGTTCGTGTCTTTCAGAAAAAATAATTAAAATGAAAATAGTAAAAGCTTGTTATGTGCTCGTTTTGTTGTTTGTTAGTTCCATATGCATACAAGCATCTGGATCTAATAAAGATAAACAGATAGAGAGCAAAGTAAATCAATTACTCTCTAAAATGACTTTAGAGGAGAAATTAGGACAGTTAAATCAAATTAGTACATTCGAAAACCTGAAAAGTTTGTCAGAGTTAATAGGGAAGGGATCTGTCGGATCCATTTTAAATGAAACCGATCCTGTTAGAATAAACACATTGCAACATGCTGCAATGGATAAATCCCGTCTGAAAATTCCATTGTTAATGGCACGTGATGTTATTCATGGATTCAAAACCATATTTCCTATACCACTGGGACAAGCAGCAACATTTGATCCCGGATTAACGGAGAAGGCTGCACGAGTAGCAGCAAAGGAAGCCTCATCCACCGGGATTCGTTGGACATTCGCTCCTATGATTGATATCTCCCGCGATCCTCGCTGGGGGCGCATTGCTGAAAGTTGTGGCGAAGACACTTACTTGACTTCTGTAATGGGAGCAGCGATGATAAAAGGTTTTCAGGGTAACAACTTAAGTGATCCCACTTCCATTGTTGCATGCGCTAAACATTTCGTTGGATATGGTGCAGCTGAAGGGGGAAGAGACTACAACACGACCAATATTCCGGAACGCCTTTTAAGAAATGTTTATTTGCCTCCATTTGAAGAAGCGGTTAAAGCCGATGTAGGAACATTCATGACATCATTTAATGCAAACGACGGAATACCCTCTTCCGGTAACTCTTTTATTTTAAGAAAGATTCTTCGCAATGAATGGGGATTCAACGGATTGGTAGTCTCAGACTGGACTTCAATAAAAGAAATGATTCTACATGGGTTTGCGGCAGATGACAATGAAGCGGCAATGAAGGCAATCAATGCCGGAGTGGATATGGATATGGTAAGTAATCTTTACATTAGTCAATTACCGATGCTATTGAAAGAAGGGAAAGTAAAAGAAGCAACGATTAATGATGCAGTACGCAATGTATTAAGAATTAAATATCGCTTGGGATTGTTTGATCATCCCTATGTGGATATGGATAAAGCCAATATTTTTTATACACCCGAGTACTTGGAAACCGCTAAACAATCTGCAACGGAATCAGTTATTCTATTGAAGAATGAGAATAACATTTTACCATTAAAAGATTCTATTCATAATATTGCAATCGTTGGTCCGATGGCCGACGCTCCGTATGAACAAATGGGAACATGGGTCTTTGACGGTGAAAAAGGACATGTACAAACTCCACTGGCAGCAATAAAATCATTAGTTGGCGATAAGGTACATGTTATCTATGAGCCGGGGATCAAATACACACGCGATACCACATCTACAGGAATCGAACAAGCCGTAGACGCAGCAAAGCATTCAGACGTGGTCGTTGCTTTTGTTGGTGAAGAATCGATCCTTTCCGGTGAAGCTCATAGCTTGGCAAATCTGAATCTACAAGGTGCACAATCCAAATTAATTGAAGCTCTCAACAAATGCAGTAAGCCTGTGATTCTGGTTGTTATGGCAGGCAGACCATTAACTATCGGCAAAGAGGTTGCTTTATCTTCTGCTGTTTTATATTCATTTCACCCGGGAACCATGGGTGGTCCGGCCATCGCTGATTTGTTATGGGGAAAAGCCGTTCCAAGTGGAAAGACTCCTGTGACATTTCCCAAGACAGTAGGTCAAGTTCCTATTTATTATGCACATGACAACACCGGCCGTCCTGCGACACACAAAGAAACATTGTTGCAAAACATTCCGGTTGAGGCCGCACAAACCTCTTTGGGATGTAGTTCGTTTTATTTAGATGCAGGTTTTGACCCTCTATATCCTTTTGGTTATGGATTATCGTATACGACATTTAAATACAGTAATATCAAACTGTCTTCCAATACCTTGAAAAAGAATGATACGTTGAAGATTACGTTTGATTTGGAAAATACAGGTTCCTATGAAGGAACGGAAGTCGCTCAATTGTATGTACAGGATAAAGCAGGTTCTGTCGTTCGTCCGGTTAAAGAGTTGAAACACTTTATGCGTATTGCATTAAAACCCGGAGAGAAAAGAACAGCCTCTTTTGATTTGCCGGTTAGTGAACTTGCATTTTATAATATAGATATGCAGAAAGTGGTTGAACCCGGAGCTTTTTCTCTTTGGGTTGCCTCAAATAGTCAAAGTGGTGATGAAATACCATTTAAAGTTGTAGAATAAAATCCCTGTTCGATTCTAAAAGATAGTAATCTCGCATCGGGACTAATGCAATTATAGTTTAAAAGAAATTCAAGAAAGACGGTGGATCTGTCTTTCTTGAATTTATAAATTCTCAAGAAGTCGTTTCTATCACTTCTCAGTCATATTCCCTTATCTATATTGAAACAAAAGCCGGGACGGGCGATAAAAGTTCAATTGCCGATTTCAACCCGCTTGCAGGCAGGACGCAAGTTCGGCGTCGGCATTTTATTTGGATTAATAGTATTTTTCAATTCCACCAAATCCTTTTATTATTTTATTCTCTTTCGTTTTATTAATAAAGTTGTTTAATCGCTTTTCAAATTCTTCTGGTCGTTTCCTTGCTGCTTCAATGTATGCAATTCGGATACATTTATATGTGTCGGAAAAATGTTGATAGTTTTTCCATACTATTTTATCTTCTTTCAATCTGTCAATTATATCATTTGGAAAAATAAAAGGGTCAGACAAAACATTTCGTATTTTATCCTCAAATTTAGGATGTATCATTTTATTTTCCAATAACCATTTAAGTCTTTCTTTGTTGGCTTGCGAGTATGTGCTTTTAGGGTTTCTAGGCGTGAAATGCTGAATTTTATGTTCATTATCAAGCGATTTTGTCGTGCTGTCAATCCACTCGAAACAAAGGGCTTCTTCAACAGCATCGTTGTATGTAATACTTTTTTTGCCTGACGATTTATGAGGAAATACAAACCAAATTTCGCCTTTGGTTTCAAAGTTGTCTGTCAGCCACTTTCTCCAATCTTCTCGATCTTCAAAATACTTTATTTTATTCTCTGTTGTCATAACAGGTCATTCAAACCAATTATTTTACAGCCTTTACTTTCGTAATAATGAATCATTTCGTCAATTTTCTTTTTATCATAACTCGTAATGCAATCTGATAAGACATTCACTTTATAATTTGCCTTAGTCAAGTTATAACAGGTTGATTTGACACAAGCAACTGCATCTGCTCCTGTTATGTAGAATTCATCTATTCCGTTTTTATTAATAAAGTCTGCGAACTCCTCACTGCTTAATGCGTTTCCTTTGTATTTTGTGAAAACATTTTTTGATACCATTTTCAAATCCGAAACTAATTCAGACCCACGTGTATTGGGTTTAAAAGTCCTTGTGCCGTCTGATAAATTTTCGTGTCTTATATAAACAACACAAACATCATTATTCACTGCCCAATCTATGGCTTTATTTATATTGCCAATTACTTCCTTGTAATTCTTTGTTATATCATTTTGAATGTCTATTATTACTAATGCTTTTTTCATTTTTCTTACTTTTTGTGTCCTTATCAGACGGTTTATGTTTTGCTTAAACGTTCAATTCCCGATTTTACTATAGATGCCGGGAAAAGAACTTTTTTAAACCAATTTCAAACTAAATGCTTCGGAATAAGGTATCAACTGATTGCCATTATTATAATTGATCCAAGCGTCTTCTTTATGACTTTCGCCAACGATTTGATCCGTATTCATTGGATTGATAATGCTTACAATCGTTTCTAAAGTCTCTATTTCTTTTTCATTAAAAACAGCCAAGTCGTACGTCTCACATGTTAAGCGTGTACTCTCCATGTCGTGAACAAGCACTACCTCTTTATTTATGACTTCGATATTATCGTAAATAGTATCATAGTGAACCGGAACAGGCCCGAATGGAATAGCCTGATAACTAAGTCCACTTATAGAGAATCCAAAACGCTTGTAATGATAAAAATCAGCATAAAACATTTCTTTGTTTAATTTGGTTGGATAAATCCTTGTAGCCTTACAAATGAAATATTTAACCATTTCTATTAGTTTCTGTACATTGGGCTGACTAAAACCATTATAAATGGAACGTTGTGTATCTCTATAAAAAAAATTCGGCTCACTCGTACTTCCAACTTTATCAGAGGCAAACTTTACTGTCTCATATATTTTACAATATTCCACACTTTCAAATTCAGCTTTACTTGCCTCCAAGAGACCTAACATTACCTCTTTTTTTTGTATCGCTAAAATCATTTTTCCATTTGATTCGGACGGTATTCGTCCATTTTCATATTGAGCATATTGATTGACTCCAAATCCAATAATTCGTATGATTTGAGAATAGTTTAATCCATAGTGAAGACGAATGTCCCTTATTTCTTCGGGAAAAGGAATGCCATGTTTCACCCGATACTGGGAGTAGAGGTCATTAAACAGTAACTCATCCTGTTCCGTTGTAGTAAATCGTTCTCCTGTATCTTCGCAAACATAATACCGAACATGTACCGAATATGTTTCTTTTCGGAACTCATGTTCTTCCACTGCACTAACCTCTTTCACTTTACCATTAGTAAAAGGGCTAACCATATCTACATATTTTTCCATATCTATTTATTTTAAATTATTTCTTGAATGCATATTTCAGAGGAAATTCAGCAGTATGAAATGAGAGATTTATCCTTGCCAAAGACCCACATATCACCAAAGCTACAAGCATCTATAATCGTTTCTATATAATCATTTATATCTATTTCTTTTATGATTTCCTCTCTTGTTTGCGGAGTTATGCCAAGTAGTTTCAAAGCCTCAACATTCTTATCTCTATGAAGGAATATAATTCCCCATAAACTAAATTTCGGCTTGAACTGCCTCAGAAACGACTCTACTTCTTACTCTGAATTTATCATCCTTTCTTTTTTCTGCAAAAATAAGAGTTCCTATCATCAGAAACAAATAAGTACACTTTAAAATTTATAAATATAGAATAAATCCACTATAGAATTACATATTGGCATATCGCATTATCTGTAAAGACTTCCAACAGCGGCATGGATGCAGGCATTCTCAATTTGACCTTACGTACTGTTCCAGCCATATTGAGGAAAGCAGCAATTAAGTAAACCATTTACATTGCAAACTAAAATATTGTTATTATATTTAGGCAAAATTTTATTATCAAAGTCCTATTGAGACATGGCAGTAAAATAAAGCGTGACGTTAACAATTACGTTTCGAAAAAGATAAAACAAATAATTCTAGTAACGATGAAAAAACTAACTCTTATCCTAATTGTAGTTATTGCATGTAGCTGCTCCACATTATTTAAATCAAATTCTAAGAACCACGTCAGGTATAGTCCACAACTTAGCAATAGTGAAGTTGTGAAATGGAAGACATTGACAGGCAGATGGTATGGTAGTACTTTAGTGAATAATGGCTTGAAACGAGAATGGCTTATTGACAGAACGATTGATGGTCAATACTCCATAGAATTTCAGACAACTAATAAAGATGGAAGTGTCGATGAACAAATAGAATATGGCGAATGGGGAATATCCGGAGATATCTATTTCACTATATTCAAATCTTTCTCCATGGATGGAGTTAGTGACTCAACAGATTTGTCCGACCCATATAATAGAGATACATATAAAATATTGAAAATAAACGATAAAGTCTTTGAATATAAACACATAAGAACCGGCGAAAAATTCAAAACACAGAAAGTAGAACCGACCTTTCAGTTGGAAAAGTTCAACTCTACTTATAAAAAGATCTGACTATATACTTTATTAATACAACAAAATAAACAAATCGAAGATACAAAGGAGTAAACGCAGCTTTACAGCAGCAAACGGAAAACCATGACTCAGGTATAGCTACTTCAACAACAGGAACAGTTGCAGGATAATACCACAGCCGAAAAATTATCTCAACTCTATGCCGTAAGCAAACTATCGCCCGAATATCCTAACAGGATGATCAAGCGATAGGAATGTTTACCTCGGTTCAAAAAAGGTTAACCTATAACCGTCAGGATCTTTTACATGAAGTGCTTTTCCAAACGGGGTTTCCATTACTGTTCCTAAAATAGCGACTTTACTTTCCACAAAACGTGCTTGTAAATCCTCTATTTTTTCGTCTATTGCAAACCAAACCGATACACCGTTTCCTAGCTCTTTATTGTCCAAATTTTCGAGAGACTTTCTAATGGCAAAGCTTGCTTCACCTTTGTTAAACTTGAAAATAGCGGCATCCGGATTTTTCATTTCGGATAATTCAAACCCTAATTTCTGAGTATAAAACTCTTTGGAAACTTCCAAATCTCTCACTTGAAGAGAAGTAAATTCTAATCGTCTCATTTTTATTGTTCTATTAATTATTCCTTTATTGATTTGCGCCACCGTTCACTAACAAATGTTGACCATTTACGAAAGAGGAGAGATCACTCGCAAAGAACTCAGCAATATTGGCCACATCTTCCACTTCCGCCAGCCGCCCCATCGGACAACTATCCACTAATGATTTTCGTAATTCAGGATAAGCACCCGGATCTACAAAAATGCCGGAATGATCCACGGCAAATGGAATAATGGAATTCACGGTTACACCTCTGTGAGCTATTTCCTTGGACAACACATCAACCATGTAACGTGGTGTTATTTTGCTTCCACCATACACGGCCATACCAGCCACAGGGAAAGCTGTTGTACTGGAAGCTATGTAAATGATACGACCATTATCTTCAACGTTTTTAGCCGCTTGCTGCATGGTGAAATATGCTCCTTTGGTGTTTATTGAAAACAATTTATCAAACTGCTCTTCAGTAAATTCAATGACCGGTGTTTCTACCATTTCAACACCGGCATTAGCCACCACAATATCTATTTTGCCAAAAGCCTTTTTTGCTTCTGTAAATAAACGCTCAATATCAGCGACTTTACTTACATCTGCTTGTACTGAAATGACATTGACACCCATCGCTTTGATGTTACTAACAACTTCTTCGGCGGATATCTTGTCTTTAGAATAGTTGATCACTATATTTGCTCCCAAAGCCGCATACCTTTCGGCAATAGCTTTACCAAGTCCATGGGAAGAGCCGGTTATTACGGCTACTTTATTCCTTAAACTGTTCATCTTGATTTATTATTACGAAAATGAAACCTAAGCCATACCACCATTAATACCTATGTTCTGGGCAGAAATCCATTTAGCATCGTCACTAGCAAGAAATGCTACCACACGAGCTATATCTTCAGGTTCTCCAATACGGTTGAATGCTGAAAAACTAGCTAAATGACCTACTACTTCATCCGATTTCCCTTTCATAAACAGTTCAGTGTTTGTCGGACCGGGCGAAACCGAATTTACATTTATACCACGAGAACCAATCTCTTTGGCAAATACACGGGTCAGTTGTTCAACAGCTGCCTTGCTGGCAACATAAGCACCATAGGTAGGCAACATGATACGGTTCACAGACGTGGAGAAATTGATGATGCTGCCGTTCTCCGCCAGTTTTGTTGCAGCTTCACGCAAGGTATAAAGTACACCTTTGACATTTATATTCAAAATTTTATCTATATCCTCATCCAGAGTGTCCTTAATCAACTTGTTAAACATGATACCGGCATTGTTGATTAGCACATCAATTCTTCCGAAATGTGCGATAGATTGATCAAACAGCCTTGTCACGTCTGATGAAACACTGACATCGGCTTGTATGGCAATTGATTCACCGCCATTAGCATTAATCTCTGCAACTACTTTTTCCGCTGCATCCTTTCCACCAGCATAGTTGATGATCACTTTTGCCCCATTTTGAGCAACTACTTTTGCTACCTCTGCACCAATTCCTCTTGAAGAACCGGTAATGAGTATTACTTTTCCATTTAATGAGTTCATAATTCTTTGTTTTAAATTTAATAATACAAAGATCGCTCATTAACGATCAGTAAACGTACAAGAAATAAAGAATGACATGTAAATATCTAAGATGTTTACTAAGAATGTAGTTTGCGATATTCTATAGGGCTTTGCGAAGTGTTTTTCTTGAAATAGTTGCTGAAATGAGGTGCTTCGATAAAGCCTAACCGATTCGCAATTTCTTTGATACTTAGCTGAGGATTTTGCAAAAGCACTTTAGCTTCTGAAATTGTTTTTTCGGCAATCCAAGCACTTATAGTTTTTCCTGTCTTTGCACTTATCACATTGGAGAGATAATTGACATGCAACGCCTGCATATCGGCATAATCTTGAGCACGTAATTGCTTCTCTGTTTTGCCGGCAATAAGCTCTCTGAGGTGACTCTCTAAGTTCAGTTTAAAGGTCTTTACAATCAGTGAGTTTCTATTTCCTTCATAAATAGGATTATAATCCTGAAAGAAATACTCTTTGATTTTAAGAAGCAACGCAACAATTAGGCTGCCAATGATTTGATCCTTGTAAGGCGAGTTAGAAAGATATTGCTCGTAAATAAAACGGTAGAGCTTTTCAATCACTTCAAATTGAGTTTCGGTAAGTTTTCGTGGTTCCACCGTCTCTGTCAGCAAGAAAGAAAAATGGTCGAAAACATCTGAATGAACATACACCTTTAGGAAAGCTTCATTGAAAGTAATCAGGCAAGTATCCGTTATTTTCTGCCATTCAAAAATTCGGTAGTTCCCGGGATTGGTAAAATAAACTGTTCGCGGTTCTACATCAAAACTTCTGTCGTCGATAGTATATTTACCGAAAGCATCCTTGATGAAAAGGAAACTAAAATAATTAGGTCGGAAAGGCGGCGATGTATAGGGTAACTTTTTGAATGTGTCCTGCAGATAATGCACAGTGAAGCCTGATGAAGTCTCCGTCATATCAAGCGGCAGCCCAAGAGTTTCATACAACTTGTGCAAATCCTCTACAATAATATCTTTTGATGGCTTATTCAACATAATGGCTGAAATTTTACTTTCCTATCATACGACTCTCTACAAATATAGTTCAATGTTTCTAAAACAGGAAACATCTATCAATATATTCTACTCCAATTAGCAGCTATTGTAGGATGCTGGCATTTGGAATACATACAAAGCAGAAAACTTGCCGATATCGGCAAGAAACATTATCTGCCAAAATGAAGAAGATTCACCCAGAATAGATGTTAGGATTGAAAATGAATTTGTTATCCAGCTACAGATTGCAGATTTATTTGGTTGTACCTTAGATAATGAAAGAAGCAACTACCGAGGAACTCTCTGTAGTTCGTACAAAAGATTAAAATTGGTCGCCTTTGGCGACTAATTTACATTGAAGGAAATGAGACACTACGCCTTAACGGGGAATATTTCCTCTTTCATTGACCGAATTACCGGCAAATCTCTTGCTTACCTCAATAATTTTCATGACTATTGTGTATATGACAATTCAATATTATTTGTTTTTTCTCATAATATACTAATAATCAATATATTTTCACTACATTTGTACCGTTTTCATTCACCATGAAAATGGTACACTTTTAATGATAATAGAGGATATGGAACAAGTTATTGTTGCTGGAAAAGCTTTAGAACTGACGGCTTTAAGTAAATCCGAACTTAAAGGTGTATTTGTTGATGCAGCTCTAGGATATCATTTCTACAAGGCTTCATTTAATGGAAATCATTTCTGTTTGCTCGTTTCAAAACGAGAAAAGAAAATGGCTCCTTTAGAATACAAGCAACTTGCTGACAGGTTAGAAAATATATTAAATTTACCTATTGTGTTTTTGTTTGACAAGCTAATGTATATCGAGCGAAATCGTTTAATTGATAGAGGTGTATTCTTTGTCATTTCGGAAAAATATACCTACTTGCCGTTTTTGATAATCAATGCCAAACAAACAGATAAAATGCCGTTGAAGACTTTAACTCCAGCAGCACAGTACCTTTTACTATTCCACTTACAAACAGATTCACTGCAGGGGCAGACTATCAATGAAATTGAAAAGCAAGTTCCCTATAAATATGTAACACTTACACGGGCTGTTGCCTGTTTAGAGCAATTTAAAATATGCACGAGTGAAAAGGATATTGATCGTCAAAAGCGGATTTATTTTGATGATATACCTAACGTTTTATGGAATAAGATTCAAAACATCATAAACTCTCCGCTGAAAGCAATTTACTATTGTGATGAAATAATTACCAGCCAGCTGCCTATCTGTGGAATCAATGCTTTGGCTCACTACTCTAATCTAAATCCAGAAAACAGTGAGATGTATGCCGTTGATGAAGGACAGCTTAAAGAGCTATTAAAAGAAAATGCTTTCAAAAATCTAAATAGGATAGAGGGAAACATAAAAATAGAAGTTTGGAAATACCCGCCGATTAGTAAGGATAGCTTTGTGGATAAACTATCACTCTATCTGACTTTAAAAGAAGATAAAGATCCGCGTATAGAAAAAGAATTGGAACTAATGATTGATAAATTATGGTTGTAGGAATAGAAAAGTTCAAAGAGGCTTTTGTTGATTTTATAGATAATTATGTAATAATTGGTGGGACAGCATGTGATATTGTTCTTCGTGATACCAATATGCGTCCTCGTGCTACCGACGATATTGACTTGATATTAATCGTAGAGAATATGACACCTGAGTTTGGAACTGCATTTTGGAATTTTATAAAGAATGGCGAGTATTCCAATAGCCAACGAAAAAGAGGAGAAGACAAAGCTCCTGCTTACGAGATGTATCGCTTCGAAAATCCCAAAGATGGTTATCCTGTTAAGATAGAATTGCTTTCTCGGCATTCTTATCTTTTAGGTGAACCTACAGGTTTTCACATCGAACCAATTCCTTTTGAAGAAGAAGTGTCAAGTTTGTCTGCAATTATGATGGATGATGATTTTTATGAACTGACCATTCAAAATAGTTTTGTTGAAGACGGATTGCGAATAGCTTCTCCCGCAGCGTTGATTTGCTTGAAATCAAAAGCTTATTTGAATCTTTTATTGGAGAAAGAACAAGGTAGAAAAGTCAATTCAAAGGATATAAAGAAACATCGAACAGACGTTCTAAAATTAATAGCTACGGCTTCATTTCCAGAACCAATAGTTGTGCCTGCTGCAGTAATGACTTGCATAGACCAATATGCTACAGCAATCACAGAAATGCTGCCGAGCCAATCTTTAGAAGATGCTTTGGATAGAAAATCTGATGATATAGCAGCTTTCATTGAGGCATTAAAAGATTCATTTATATCTCGAAAACCATGAAAATACAATACGCTTCTGACTTGCATTTAGAATTTTCAGATAACTGGAGTTATTTGAAAAAGAATCCTATAAAGGTAGTTGGTGATATTTTAGTATTGGCTGGAGATATAGGTTACTTGGGAGACGAAAACTATTCCAAACACCCGTTCTGGGATTGGGCTTCTGAAAACTACCAACAGGTAATCGTTGCGTTGGGGAATCATGAGTTCTATAAGTATTATGATATTTCGACCTTGGAAGATGGCTTGTGTGGTGAAATCCGTCCAAATGTACACTACTATTACAATGCAGTTATTCGTATAAACAACGTAGATTTGATTGTTTCTACACTTTGGGCTCATATTGATTTACAAGATGCTTATATCACAGAAAAAAGTGTGAGTGATTTCAGAAGAATATGCTACGGAGAAGATTTACTAACTTTTGCTGAGTTCAACAAAGAACACAAACGGTGTATTGACTTCATAAAGAAAGCTGTTGCTGTAAGTGATGCGAAGACCAAAATTGTAGTAACCCATCATGTCCCCTCCTTTAAGTTGCTGTCGCCAGAATTTAAGGAAAGTCACTCCAATGGTGCGTTTACAGTTGAATTGTTCGACTATATTGTGGATAGCGATATCGATTATTGGATTTATGGGCATTCTCATCGTAATATTGACGAAATTATAGGAAAGACACAGTGTATCTGCAATCAGTTCGGTTACGTATTTTGCAATGAGCATCAATCTTTTGTATCTGACAAGAATATTGTGATTGAATAATTAGAATCAACATCTCCCAATCAATACTCATTCGCCAACCAATCGGCAAAGAAGTAATCATACACCCGATAAACATCAGCGGTTTGCGTTACTAAATCATTCTTCAACAAAGGTTTAATGGCCGATTGTACAGAACTGGCAGAAGGCAGATTATATTTCTTGATGAATGTTGAGGACGTGATGCCTCGTGCCTCTCGTTCTTTGGCGATGGCTTGTAAGACAAGTTTCTGTTTTGGGGCAAGATTGGAAAGCAAATCCTTGTAACTATCCTCTTGTGCCTGAATTACATTCTTTCGGGCAATCTCCAGTTTACCCATGCCGCATAGTTCATCGTGAACGGTCAATGCAAATAGTTCGTTCATCATCATCTGCACAAACCAAGTACAACCGTCAAACATGTGATAGACACGCTCCACAACCACCCTTTCGATGTGCTTGCCACGCTCCTCAAACAATCGGATAGCAAACTCCGCATACGTATCCAGCGGCATCGGCTCCAACCCCATGCTGATGGCACTCTGGTAGAACGGTTTTGAAGACGAATTGAACATATTGCTCATCAAGTGATGCTTGCTTCCTGAGAAGATGAACATCGTCTGCTTACATTGCTGAATTTTGGTGCGCAACAACGCCTCCACATTTTGTTCATCATAGCTACCAATCTGCTGAAACTCATCAATCGCTACGAGGCAAGGCTTATCAGCCGATTCTAAATATTGAAATATCTCATCAAGGGTCGTTTGAGGTGTTTGAATGTCACCCAAACCTATATCAAAACTCGGTTCGCCAGTCATTGCGTCCAGTTTGAAGCCTACCCGCAACGAGCTGATAATCTGAAAAAACTTATCTGTCCAAACCGTTTTCTTTGGCTTCAGCTCATCATAAATGGCTTTACCAAACAGATAGACAAACTCAGCCAATGAAGTAGTGGCATAAATATCTACAAAAAATGTGTGAAATCTTTCGCTCACCTGCTCCTGGTTGAAACAATGCTGAATCAACCCTGTCTTACCCAAGCGACGAGGAGAAATCAGAGCGACATTACGCCCATTCTCAATTTGCTTTATCAAGAAGTTCGTCTCGTTATCACGGTCACAAAAGTATCTGTCCGACACATATTTACCCACCACAAAAGGGTTCATTGTTGCTATTGTTTCCATAAAGCCTTATGATTTTATTGCGAATATAATAATTATATTCATAATAAAGCCCATTTGTTTAAAGAAAATGCGTTGCAATATACTTTATTAGACGGATCTTCTGCAATCGCGATACTTGATACCATCACTTATCGTACCTTTTATATGATATACCAACTCAACTCTCGTTGCATAGGAATATCCGGCAATTCAAGATTTGACTTTGAATATCTGTTAGTTCTTTGGGCAGTTTTTGGGTGGTCTCGCGAAACTAAGATTACGGACTTTGGGCTGATCTTTAGCCCTCCTCTAAAACAGATCTCTTCAATAGAAGATTAAAAACTTACAAAAAACATTTGCAAAACAAAATATTTCTGTAATTTTACACATAAATAAAGATTACCTTTAATAACCAAATACATGAACAAGCAACAAGCCGTAAAGCTCTTTGAGCAAAAACAAGTCCCCGCCAAATGGGACGATGAACAGAAAAAGTGGGATCTTATAAACAAAACTACCCCAATCTATCATTCATTAAATAAAAATCCTATGTCAACCTTTAGTATCTATAGAACCTTAATAATGATTCTTATATCGTTATCGTTTTTCTCATGTGATAAGAATGGGAATCCAATCCATATCTTTCAAGCTATAAATTTAAATGTGAAATAAATGACGTCAAATACAAGGATCAGATGCCGTTGTTCCTTCCTCCGGGTGCGCAAAGATCCCCAGCAATCGAATATGTCAAATATAACGAAAATAATTATATCCAATTTGCTTCTTCTATAACACCCGAGGACAAACAGACAGGATATAGCGAATACCATGTTATTTTTAGAATCCCCATGAAAGAAAACATTTCATTGGGTCAAACATACCATTTTGAACCCATAGAAGGCAAGGAAATCATAAACGATTCAGACAATGACATCTATTTAGAAGGGAACAATCAATTTGTATGCCTTACATCTTCCAATGATAGTGTAAATACATGTTATTGTGGAACAGGAACGGTGGTATTTACCGCATTTAATTTAGTCTCTCAGAAGGCGGAAGGTAAGGTTGAATTTACATTTCCCTATTTACCATTAGATGGAATACCAGGAGAACTAAAGCTCAAAGGAGAATTCGCTTGCGGGATAGATAAAACGTATTAACCTTTCAAAATTACCTCCCAAACAAAAGCTTGGATGGAGTTATATGAAAAATATTAAACGGTACGTGTTCAACATCATAATCAATAATAGAAAAATCTTGAAGATAAACAATTACCAGGATAATCACAAGGAATAAATACAAAGCAATTCTTTTCATAACATAACGTTTGTGCCAACCTGTCCCCAGCGGAAAGCAGTAATAAAAAGAAGCGTGGGAACTACTGCTATTACTACCGTGAGGCTCTCGACTGCCCAATGCAAATAATAAACAATAGCCCACGCCAATAGGATATATTGGCTGCAATTTTATATCGTTTGCAGTTATATCGCACAGACGTGAGCGTTCTTGTCCATTATCCTTGCATTATGAAACTGTCGAGATTTCACGGTAGGATAATATCTTAAACGCTCTTTTGTTATCGTTACAATAGAGTCTATTGACTCCATTAAGTAAGACAAAGATACAAATTGAGTGCTTAACTCCAAAAGATTGAATAAATTATTATAAGAATTTATGCATTCCTTTATCAATCTGCGAGAAAACTTTTATATATACTTTGGGCAGGATATACCTTTGCAATACGATAAAAACCTTTTTTAAATACAACTATACCATTTCTTAAAAAGAGAAGCTACCTCTTTTATTTACAAGTTTCACTAAAAATTGTTTGCTTAACTCAAAAAAATTGACTTATATTGCATACAAATTGTGTATAGAATAATTATTTATTAACACACCAAACTAAATTAGCGCGCTAATAATCATGAATCTGTGCACTTTTTATAATAATTAGTCACAAATTAATTCTCCAACTATTGTTATATTATGAAAAATAAAATCGTTATCAATTTGCAAGAAAGCTCTAATGCAAAAGAGTTTGATTCGGGAAATCTCATTCATCAAACAGAATATGACCGCGTAATAGAACTAATCAACTCTCGTATAGACAGAGCCTCTTCACAGAAAGATTCTGATAAGGACAAAAATTCAAAGCCTCGATATAACGACACCATATCCATTTTAGGAAGCAGAGGAAGTGGGAAAACAAGTTTTCTATTAAGCTTGCTTAAACATTACAAACCTAATAATGATAATGACAATGAAAAAGATAAAAATAAGGACAATATAGAAGTTTTGGATATTATAGACCCAACTCTAATAGAGGAAAAAGGACATGTTTTCTTAACTATCATTTCGTTGATCGAGGAATCGGTTTGCAAAAAGCTGAAATTGAATGATTGCTCTACTAACGATGCAATATATTATCAGAAGAAAGATTGGAAAGATAAACTGCGTAAACTAGCAGATGGATTACCTTCTATGGATGGCGTGGGTTTAGGCATGGATGATACTAACTGGCAAGATTCTGAATTTATTATGGATAAAGGACTTAAATCAGTAAAAGCGGCGAAAGACTTAGAGGCCAATTTCAATGATTTAGTTGCTTATGCACTGAAGATATTAGGCAAGGAGGCCTTCATAGTCACATTAGATGACATCGATGTGGATTTTCGCAAAGGGTGGCCTGTGTTAGAAACGATACGTAAATATCTTACTTCTCCACAAATTATAGTTCTTCTTAGTGGTGATTTAAAGTTGTACTCAAAAGCTGTAAGAAAACAACAATGGAAAAATTTTGGAAAAGCTTTATTAGTCAATGAAGTCGATAAATTGCAAAAAGAGCACGAATACAATGATTTAGTTACCGAATTGGAAAATCAATATCTATTGAAAGTTATTAAGCCAGAAAATCGTATTCGACTAACAACTCTATATGAAAAAATTGAACTAAGTAAAGAGTTAAACGAAGAGATATGTATTAAAAACAGAAAAAATTCGAATATAGAAATTAAATCTTTCTATAATGATAAAGTTTTAGCAATTTTTGGTATACATAATAAATATCAAGTAGAAGCATATACTTCATTCTTACTAAATTTACCAATACGAACTCAGATCCAATTTCTTTCGGAAATTAAGGACACAGAGGATGCTAATATGCCAGAAACTTCAAATGTAATAGATGCATTCTTAAGTGATTTATATGAAAAGGATGTTGATATTGATCTAGCTCGAAATTTGCCTAAAATGCTAGATGTCGTTATACTGAAACTTTTGATAAAAGAACAAGTACTCTCAAATGCTTATCAACTACAACCAACAACAACAGATCCGAGTTTAAATAGCAGCTTAATAGCCTTAAGTTTTCTATTTAGTAAGAAAATTAAAAGTAATCCATATCTAATATTTGACTATTTGATAAAGATTGGGTATGTACAGAATTTGTTGAAAAGCATTGGATATGCTGAAAAAGATGATAGAAGAGGAAAGGCCTTACTAAAACCATCAATTGAAGGATTATGTAACCATTCAGGAATATTTCAAGATAAAGTGTTAAGGGATGTCGTCGGGAATATGACAGCATATATTGAATCTCTGCCTAATGGCAGCGAGAATAAAAATGGAATTATTCATTTATTTGCTACAGCAAAGAAAGAAAAAGGAAGTAATGAAGAATCAAGAGGTAGAATTGATTATGAATTTCGAGTAGGAGATAAACAGACGACAACGTTACAACAGACCTTAGCTTTTATACCTCTTTCCACTTCTGAATTTATAGAAAAAAATCAATCCATATCTACATACTCTATTTATACTTTACTTGGAACAGTAGGAGAATTAATTAGAAAAACCGAATTAAATGATTTAGGGAATGGGCTTCTTGAACTATCACAATGGAGAACATATCCAATGGTTTCATTTGAAAAAGGTATTGCAAATTTAAAAGATGAAAATAATTACGATGAGATTGAATTTAAGGATGATAGTACAAATTCAGTGTTGATTAATTTGATAAAGGATTGGCGTTTGGATTTTAGTAGAATGAAAAAAATGTATTCACCTCATTTAATTGGTAAGATATCAACAAGAATATATTCGGCTTTTGATGCAATAAAGAATGATCAAAATTTGGGAATAGCAATGCATCGAAGACTCATCGCATTAATGAATGCAATATTAATTGAAGATGTGCGAGAAAACAGCGAAAGTAGTCAAGGTTTAAATATCAATAACGCAGTTACTTCAAATAAAATATTCATTAGTAATCTTAAATTTGCAAATAGCCTAAAGAAAGATTTAAATCTTAGTTTTTCAAAATGGATGTTAAGATGCCCGCTATTTTTACTCTATTTGGATAAACAGATATTAAACGAAGAATCCTTGATTAATTTTATTTTTCCTGGCAAAAAAGAACATATACAGCCCTTTATAGATAATACAATATATGATAAATTGGAACACGTTTATACGAAAGAAACAACGACTATGTCAAATCAGGCATCAATAGAAAAAATAAGTTTTTCTATTGATCGCAATAATATTGAATCTATTGCAGAGGTTCTCAAAAAAAACGGATTAGATTATAAAACCTTTGAGGGAATAATCTTGAAAGATTTCAATAAGAATTATTCTTATTTATTTAATAACAAAGTGAATACCAATAGCTTAACAGAATTCAAAGTTAGAGCAAAAGAGAAAGTAGAGAAAGGTGAATTAGAATGGAAATAGCCTCAATCATAAAATACCTCCTTTGTGATGATGACTCATTATCATCCTATTTTAAAGGAGAACTTGTTTCTTTTGATGGCATAAAGCGTAGAATGTTTTTGCTAGAAAGAAAAGGCAATCGTTTTATTGCAGATCATTATTATCGTTTAAGCCAAGAGAAAAGTTTTAATGGAATTGATTCTATTTCTGAAATATTAAATAACGGATTATTGCAGATATCAGAAGAACATCTGGAGCTGCGAAAAAATAGAATTTATGTAAAACAAGAGAAACAAAATGATTGGCAAGAATTGATTACACGAATGCCTCCATTGGTTTTACAAGCTGCCTTTTTGCATAAGCATAAACCACTTACTGATAAAAAGACAAATGCAATACAGGACTATTTCAAAGATGTTATTTTGCCTAATGCTAAATATACAGCTTTACCGCATCCATATATTCCACAGTTAGAAAATTATATTGAAGATAAAAATGGATTGCATGATTTACATCTACATTTAAACGGTTCAACAGAAACAGATATAACTTGGCAGGATTTTCTAAAAGCTCCGGATATAATATATAAAGAGCTTAGAAAAGGATTTAAATGTAGTTTGGTAAAAGAACAATTTGAACAGGAATCTCACCTGACAGATCCGCTTAAGTTTAGGCATTTACTGCTGATAGCGAGACGGATTAGAAACTATATCTTTGGGGTGCTTTATCCAAGTTGCTTAACTTCAATTGAACCAATTAATGTAAAATCACCAAAGCAATTACTATCCAAGATATTAGATGTTGATACTCCTTTCTGTGATGGCATAGATAATCCTTTTTCGGATTTAGTTGGAGACAAACGTGTAACCGATAATTTTCCGATGTCGATAGAGTGTTTGATGTATATAGATATTTTTCGATACCTATCTGATAAACCGAAAGAGTCTGTGGCATCGCTATTCCATTTCTATTTATTAATACTCGGCTTAGCAAATAGATTGTTAGTACAGCAAACGCATCAATATGGATTTGAACAATTTCAAAAACATACAGTAAATGAATTAAGGTCTCAGAGTGAAAAAGCATATAGAAATCGTTTTTTGCAGTTATGTGGCAATGATTTACGCAACATGCACTTTCTTGAAGGGCGATTTTCCCCAAAAGAGAATGAGAATAAAACACTCTTGTTGTTACAAAATATAAGAAACGGTTGGGAAGAACTTCTTAGTATTCAAAAAGTTATATTTCCTTTGAAAGAAGAACCTCAATTAAAATTAATAGCTCATTTTATCAAAGCAAAAGACAAACATCCTGATTGGCAAATTAGACATAAGGATTTAAGGAAAAGTATTTGGCAAAAAGCGTGTGTACTGGCCTACATGAAAGAGAGAAATAGCAAATATATACAAGATGTTATTGGAATAGATGCTGCAGCAAGCGAATTTGATACACCACCTGAAGTCTTTGCTCCTGCATTTAGATTATTGAGAAGAAGAGGTTTCGAGCATTTCACATTTCATGCCGGAGAAGATTTTTTCCATATTATTAGTGGATTAAGAGCCATTTATGAATCGATTGACTTTTTTGAAATGCAACATGGAGATAGGATTGGGCATGCAGTAGCAAGTGGCATTGATGCCCAAGTTTGGATTAATAATGTAGGTCAAAATATCCTTATTCGTCAAGGTGAGCAATTGGACAATTTGCTCTTTACTTATCATCTGATTGTAACAGAAAAAATAGATTCATTAAAATCCTACTTACCACATATAGCACATAAAATCTCAGAACTCTGTTATAAGATTTATCAAGAGTTCTATCCAGTTGAAATACTATTAAAAGCCTGGTTATTGCGCAAATATTGTCCCATGCTTCTATTCTCAAATAAGAGAGAATTTGCAGAACCTTATTCTGTATATTGTGAAGAAGAATGGTGCGAGATAGAAAAAAAGCTCCCAAATAGAAAAGAAAACATATTAGTAAAGGTCTTAGAAAAGTATCATAATAATGTATATCGAAAACGTTATGATGAGATAATTGAAATTGATGCTTTAGCTTTGTTTGACGTTGATGCAATAAAAGAGCTGCAATTGGCTATCTTAAAATACATGCACAAGAAAGAAATTGTGATAGAAACATTGCCAACAAGTAATGTCCGCATTGGGCAGCATCACAATTTCAATACATATCATTTATGGAACTGGGTAGAATGGGAAGAACAAGGTCATCCAATTCCTCCGATTGTAGTGGGTACAGATGATACCGGTATTTTTGCTACTAATATTTACAACGAATACGCCAATATATATTGCAATGCAACGTGTCGATGCAAAATGACACATGAGAAAGCAATGAGATTGATTGAAAGACTAGATAAGAATGCAAGCATTTATAAATTTGGATAAGTAATTCTTTCAGAAACATTAATTGCATATTCCGGAATATACAGCCACACAACCAAAAACCCAAATAGAAGAAAATATATAAATTAGGAATGTCTCTGAAAGTCTCCTAAATGTCTCCGAATGTTTTAGGAGTTTTTGAATATATCTTTGAAAAATAATACAAATCCTTGAAGAATATCTGTAGACTTTTGATATTCTTCAAGGATTTTGGAATACGGGATTCGCCGAATGTTTACGGAGGTTCATAATTGACTTTTTGAAAAATATATTCCCAATCTTTTTCGGTTTTTCAAGAAAAAACATGAAATCGACATAATACATTAGCGTAAGCATTCTTTAAATTCTATATTTTGAGAGTCGTTTGTCATTCTTTCTTTTCTAGAAATTATTAAATCGTTTAGATTTCTTTATAGAAAGCCAATATTCAATACATTCAGATCCATATCCCATTTTTCTCAAAGAATCTGATATTTGGATTAAATGTTTTACATTTGATGGTACTTCCATGTCCAATTCTTGAAAAGTTTCCTTTGTATATGTCTTTAATATGAGCTGCAATTTTTCAATCATAGCCATGGATAGATTCTTTGTCGTATAATATTTTGATAAATAATAAGATATATAATTAATACAACTTTCAAGTCTTTCTTTTCTTTTAAATAGAATCCTATCAAGTAATAAGTCTATTGAGGCTTCGTGGTCTTCTATTTTAGAAGTAACTATATTGTTATATAGTTGATTTAATCCATGAATAATTTTATCGCTATCATCTGATATCAAAGCTTCATTTATGTTAATATAACCTCTTAATTTCCCTAACTCAGTTGTTAGCTTTGTACGTATTTCAGAAAAATCACTTTCTGAAGAGAGCCCTTTTTGATAATCTGTGATAAATCTGAGCATTTCATCAAATAGAGCATCAGAATTTAAAGGTAAGAATCCCGCCGAATTTTCACCGTTGTACCAATGACTATTTATAACTTGATTAAAACTTACTTTTAACTTTCCATATATGATGCACAATTCATCATTTTTCCACTTTATATTCTTTTTTAATGACGACAATCGTATAAAATCAGGACAGGACACTCCTTTTTCTAATATACCATTGTCCCATAATTTCCTATTGCTTATTAACGCTTGTTTTACTTGTTTAGTGTTCTTCTTACTGATTTTTGCAAAATGACTTGCTGCACTAAAAGCTATTTCTGAAACAGAGTCTCCCTTTATAATCTTATTCATTTTCGTTGCAATAGCATTTATATTTCTCGAAGATAAAATAGGGTATAAATTACCTGCTATTGCAAATTCCTTATCACTATCTATATTAGAGACAAATCGATTAATTTCTTTCTGCAAAGATACATTACTTAAAACATTCTTTTTTTGAACTTTTAAGTAATATAAAAAATCAATCGTATTATTCTTGTTTTGTTTTTCCATTTTAAGACAATCAACAAGAATCCTTGTTATACAATCCTTGGAACTTACATATTGTAAGGCAGCGCATACAAATTTATAGAGGGGAAAACGACTATCTATTTTATCATAAATTGGACATACTTTATTTTCCCAAATTACTAAAAAACTATCTTCCCATTTAGACGGTTTAACTGAAACAAAAAGCTCTTTTGATATTTCAAATAAATTTGATTCCAAAAAGGTTGGAGTCTCTTTATCTACAAGCGCACCTAGCATACAGTCCAATATTTGGGGAACTTCTTTTTTTAATAGCCTATCAGAATAGGCATATTCTTGTCCAATACGTGTAAGGACATCTTCCGAGGTACATTGTATGCTGTAAAATAACGCAGGAAAAGGATTTTCCTGAAATATATGTCTAAAAACTTTATACCAATCTTTTGGATTTATTACTTCAAAATGATTTTTAATATTTAAGAAAATTGGAAATTCTATCAAAAACTGCAATACTCTCAATGAATTTCTATAATCTGTATTCGCTTTCCCAAACTTATAAGTTTTTCCGTTATATCCATAAGGTTTTAAGTCCTCTTTTTCATTTGTAGCTTTGGTGGCTCTGTCAATGAATTTATTTTTCAACTCATATAATCCATCAATATTTTGATTCTCATATTTTGCTGTAGAATATTTAAGTGGATAATGCCAATCTATAAGATTTAATAATTGAGTAGCAAAATATCTTTCGTTTACTTCAAATTCTGTATCAATATATTCCAATAAAATATTTTTGGCTTTTTCACAATCAAACAAAGATAAAAATAGAGCTTTTTTAGGAACATACGTGCCTATAGGATTCCATTCTGATAGAATTTGCTTTAAATGGGTAAAATCAAGTCTGAATGCAATACGTAATACTTGCTCATAGATAAAACGATCTTCCTTGCTTGCATTAGAAATAAGAATTGGATTACTTAACGTAATGCTTCGTTCCTTAAGCTGAACCATAAGCATTTTCTGCTCTTCAGATAAAATCTGTTTGTCTAATGTCTCAAATAAGTTTGGATAACAATCAGGTAAATAATATGTATCCTGTAATGCCAATAAAATCAACTGTAATTCTTGCTCACTAAATTGCTTATTACTGTCTAATCTAGACAATATATCGTCTTGATAATTGATATATTTTACAATCCTATTTGAACTTTTTATTTTACAAATTTGTTTGAGGATTACTTCATCTATGCTAAAATTTATCTGTGGATGTTTTACATCTCCATTAACTTTAGGAGAATAAACACGACTCCATAATCCATTATATATCAATTTCGGCGTGAAATCATATTCTTGAGCTATCTTTGTGTTATCGTAGAGATATGACAAAAAAGATATGATCAACTGTTTTGGCTCTTTACTACTTGGTGCACCAATAATCTCCTTTATCTCATCATTTAATAGTGGAATATGAAAGATATTATGATTGTTGTAAAACAACTGCTTATCTGGAGTTGGCTTTGAATCTGTTATATCAATAAGGAAAATCTTATAATTATCTTCTTGACGTTTATTGAGCACTAAAATATCTCTAACCCATTTAATCCAAGCAATAAAATTGGGATCTGTGCCGGAAAATCCTATTAAACAGAATGTCCCTTGCAATAAAGATATACGCATTAGCTGAGTAAATGCTTCGTGCTGAAAAGGGTAATTTTCATAATCTTCTTTAGATATAATGTACCGATGACGATAATTTCCATCAAATTCAAAAGAGGCTTTATTGTCAATACATAAATCCCCATGCAATTTTATGATGGACTTTGCTTGTTTGCTGAAAGATAGCTGTTGCGCCTTTGTAATAAAGTTCCACTTTTTATCAAATTTCTTTGCAGTAAATTCAAGTAATCTGTCATAATTGGTTGTATATATATTTTCCCAAGGCCCTTCTAAAAGTTTTTCGTGAGCCTCAAAATCATTAATCTTTAAAGGTAATACTTTTTGATTGCTATCTGGACTGCTAAAGGTTAATGAGAACGTAGATTCATCAATGAACGGAATACGCTCTTCAATATAGGTTTCGATAGCCTCTCTATATCCTTTCTTTTTTATATATTTTGATACTATATCCAAATAGCCCTCTCTTGCAATAATCTCCTGAACCTTATTTTTGCAATATTCTCGCAAGTCAATTTTCATTGTAGGGTTATAATGCCTAGCATTATTAAAACCGGTTTCTATTTCCGGATTGTAAAGCTGAGTTACCATATCAAATAGTAATTCATCCCAAGATGGATAATTTGCATATACATTCTTTGAGAATCCAGCACCTATCAATACTGAAACCTCATTTTTACTACTTTTTTGTTTTAGTTGCTCCAAACCGTCTCTATAATTCATTTCATCCTTTTTATAAATTCAACTTCGGCAATCTTTTCACAATTGCATTTGTTTTCATGGAAACAGTAATAATACGGAGCTATAGATTGAATATATACTTCCCATCATCATATTCTTTACTCCAATCATAAAGGCATAGTGATCTGACTTTTCTAATCTTTTTTTGTGCCATAATCACTAGATAGCTGATTTACTATATAATCGTATGCTTCTAGGATATTATTGTATAATTAGGTTTTCATTAATCGTTCGAAACGATCTCCTTTATCTCCTTCTGAAAAATGCAACAACTCTGAATTTTTCATGAAGTAGTATATTATTACTCCGTGATTTTTTTAATTGACGCTATATACAAAGGTATTTAATTCTTCGCAATGAGGATAATTTTCATCTCTATAATTGTAAATTATATAATAATATTCCACAAAGTGCTATTTCACCTATAATTCTATCAATTTTATTTTATGGAAAGGCAACAAGCCATACTCCAAAACTGTCTTATCTGAAAAAAGTTACAGATTCTAGAGATTAAGTCAATGACGAATTAACCAAAAATCTCACCCAACCAACTTTCTCCAAAACACGTTTCTACCCTTCATCCTTCATATCCCTTTATCCATGGTCATTTCCGAATGAACGTATGAAGGCAAAAAATAAAATGGTGCCTTCATCCCCGTTCATCCAACCCGAATAAACCTCCACTATGAAATCTCCCCAAACACCCTTAAATATCATACGCATCCAGTATACATTTCTCCCACGTTCAAGTTACATTTTCATTTTCCACCCGGGTAAAAAACGTTTTCCACCTAGGTAAGAATCATTTTTTACGGTTGTAGAAAACAAGTTTAACCTATGTAAAAAGATGGTTTTGAAGAAGAATTTCGATAAAATGTATACTGAAACCGGATGGTTTTCCGCTTAGAGTTCATGAGTTCTCCACTTAGCGTAAACTGCGTTTCCCACAAGCTCCTTAATGAACCCTCAATCCATGGAAACTCGAAAAACTGCCTTCATGCGTTCATTCGGGAAGCCCGATGGATAAAGGGATATGAAAGATGAAGGGTGTTTTCGTGTTTTGAAAATTGGCTGTATACGGTGGATTTGATCAATCATCCTCATGGAAGGGCGAAAAGTCCGAATAGGTTCGAAAAAGTCCGAAAAAGCTTCAAAAAGGCTCAATACGCTTCAAAATGCGTCAATGGCTTTTTTGGCTGCCGTATCTTTGCATTAGAAATAAAAAGAATAAAGAATATGATAACAAATTTTTCAATGTTTTGGGAGACTGGTGATCCCTATGCCCAATGGAACGTGGAGTCAAGAACTCAGTTTATGAACGGAGGTCGGGAATCAAAACCGTGCTCAGTTGTTTCAACGAATGATGAAACGACTGACGTGCGACAAGTGAAAGAGCAAGAGAGAACAAAAGAAAGGACGGAAATGAAGGAAACGAACAAAATGAAAGTGATGAAAAACACAAAAGAAGAAATAGAAGAAACGGCAAAGGAGATTATCAAGCTTGAAATCTTCATGGATGCCCATTATGACTTACGCTATAATGTGGTGACTGATCAAACCGAATATCGGGTGCATGGGACAACTACACCATTCAGCAAGGTGACCCACCGTGTATCTAATGCCATGTGTACTGAAGCTCGCAAACACGGAGTGAATTGCTGGGACAAAGATATGCGTCGCCATGTGGAATCCATCAATATACAATCCTGTCACCCGATGATCAACTATTTAAGCCATTTGCCTGTATGGGACGGGGTCGACCGCATCACCTCACTTGCCCAGCGTGTATCTCACACTGACTATTGGGTACGCCACTTCCATACATGGATGTTAGCGGTTACAGCTCAATGGTTGGGAGTGAATAAGTTGCATGGCAACAGTGTGGCACCGGTCATTATCAGCAAGCGACAAGGTCGGCAAAAATCGACCTTCTGTAAATTGCTGTTACCTGAGGTGTTGCAACCTTACTATATGGATAGATTGAGTATTTCTACCACGGGTCGTGCAGAGCAGAAGTTAGCGGAATTTGCACTTATCAATCTGGATGAGATAGACAAATATTCGGCTAAAGGAATGGCCTCGCTCAAGAATTTGATGCAAATGGCAGGGGCGAACATAAACAAGGCCTACCAGCAAGGCATTTGTGAGTTACACCGTACGGCCTCATTCATAGCTACTTCCAACTGCAAGAATTTATTAACGGATCCTACGGGAAGCCGCCGATTCATCTGCATTGAACCTGAAGGAAAAATAGACTGCTCGCCTATTGATCACAATCAAATTTATGCACAATTGCTTCACGAGTTAAAGCAAAATACACGCTATTGGTATACCGAAGAGGAAGAAGCGGAAATCATGCAACACAATGCTCCATACAACAAAACATCCGTGGAACAGGATGTATTCAGCTGTATCTTCCGACCGGCAAGAGCCAATGAGAAGAATGCAATGTTACTCTCTGCTGCTGAGCTTTATAATGAATTGTGCAAAGCGAATGCACCCGCCATGCGTGGATCAACGGTCAACCAATTTATCAAGGCATTGGTTGCCATGGAGATACCTAAAGTGCATCAAATGACAGGAAATAAGTATAAAGTGGTAAGAACAAATGAAGAAAAACCCTGATGTACTCATAATAAGAGCCTAAAATGCAAGTTTTTTTACTTTACTTGAAGAAACTTGAACACTTCTATTGTTCATTTTTCTATCTTTGCATAAAATTAAGTTACAAAAATAAAACAGTCCAAAGATAAGAAGAAATAGATATATGGATCAAAGGAATAAAATAGACAAACAAGTTTTTCAAACGGACACCACTTCAAGGTGGAAGAAGTTCAAATGGAGCACAAGATTCATCTTTTTCATTGCTGCCATTCTTATTGCTGTGTTCATTACAATGCTTATTATTGATCGCATTCCCAATCTTCCTTTCCATCAAGATTATAGAAGTGCCATAGCTGCCTCCAAGCCTTACTTGCAAGAGAACAAATACTCAAAAGAGTACAAGGGCTTCCGGGCTTTCTTTACAGAGAAAAAATTACATAGCAACTATGCGCTGGAAAGAGCTAAAAGATACAGAAAGTATCTGAAAGGCGATTTGTCAAGACTCAGAAATATTGAAAGCTGGAATAAGTTTCCTGCCGGAATCCGCTCGGCCTTTTATGTGTCTTGGGATCCCAGATCTTTCATCTCACTGAAAAGAAATGTCCGCAACCTGAATCTGGTTCTGCCTGAATGGTTCTTCATTGATCCTCGTACTGACAAATTAAAGATAAATATAGATCCGAAAGGATTCAACTTGATGAAAAGAAGTGGAATCCCCATAATGCCGATGTTGAGTAACAACTCCGGAGGCGCATTCAAGGGTGATGCAATCGGACGGATCCTACACAATGAAAAGAAGAAAAAGGATCTGATAAACAGCCTGCTTCTTCAATGTATAAAGAACAAGTTTATCGGTATCAATCTCGATTTAGAGGAACTGAATGAAAGTAGCGATGAATACTTGACTCAATTCGTAAAAGAAATATCTGCGGCTTTCCACTCAAGGGGATTGCTGATCACTCAGGATATCATGCCATTCAATACGGACTACAACCTCACAGAGCTGGGAAAGTACAATGACTATCTCTTCTTGATGGCTTATGATGAATATTCGTTGACTTCTGATCCGGGACCTATCTCTTCACAAAGATGGACGGAAGCTGCCGTAGACAATTTGGCAAACAAAGTGCCTGAGGAGAAAATCGTTCTTGGTCTTGGTGCTTACGGTTATGAATGGTCGGACGATAAGGAATCGGATACAAACCTTACTTATCAGGAAGCTCTTTCAAAGGCCTCAAGCAGTGGCTCTCAAATCATATTCAACAACGATACCTACAACCTGAATTATGCATTCAAGGATGATAGAAGCATTCTGCATCAAGTCTTTTTCACGGATGCTGCCACTCATTTCAACACCATGAGATTCGGTGCGGAATACGGACTGGCCGGATTCGGATTATGGCGTTTGGGAAGTGAAGATGACAGAGTATGGAAGTTCTATGACAAGGATATGGAGTGGGCTTCCGCCAGCAAACTAAACACAAAAGACATTGAAAATGTAGGAATCCTTAATGGAATCAATTATATCGGTGACGGCGAAATTTTGGATGTATTGAACACTCCGCATCCCGGACAGGTCAAGATGGAAGTTGACAGCACGGACATGCTTATTTCCGAAGAGAGCTATTTAAAAATTCCTTCATCCTATCAAATCAGGAAATATGGCGAGGCCGGTCCCAAAGAACTGTTGCTCACATTTGATGACGGACCCGATGAGACTTATACTCCTAAAATACTGGATATACTCGCCAAATATCATATTCATGCCGCCTTCTTCATGGTGGGCTTGCAAATTGAAAAGAATCTTCCTTTGGTGAAACGTGTTTATGAAGAAGGGCATCTCATAGGAAACCACACTTTCACTCATAGAAATGTGGCTGAAAATACTCCTTACCGAACGAAGGTGGAACTGGAACTGACCCGTCTGCTCATTGAATGTATCACCGGGCACAGCACCATCCTATTCCGTGCACCTTATAATGCAGATAGCGAACCAGCCAGTATGGAAGAAATCATTCCTGTTGTATTGGCAAGGCAACAAAATTACCTGGATGTGGGTGAATCAATCGACCCTGAAGACTGGCAAGTGGGCATCAAAGCCGACGAAATATTCCGCAGAGTAATCAAAGGGGTGGCACAAGGAAACGGTCACATCATTCTGCTGCATGATGCGGGAGGTGATACAAGGGCGGAGACAATAAAAGCTTTACCCAGGATCATCAATTATCTGGAGAAAAAAGGATATAAATTCACGACCCTTACTTCCGTTCTGGGTAGAAGCAGTCAGCAGTTGATGCCGAACATCCCCAAAGGAAAAGAGTACTATGCGATGCAGGCAAATCTGGCATTGGCTTCCGCTATATATGAAATCACTAATTTCCTGACAGCTCTATTTATCATCTTTATCATTATGGGTATCGGACGATTAATATTCATGGTGATACTTGCTGTACGTGAAAAGCGCAAAGATAAGAATGTTTCCTATGATTATAAGTTATTGGAGAATGCTCCTGCCGTATCTATCATCGTACCGGCTTACAACGAAGAGATGAATGCGGTGTCGTCACTCAAAAACTTACTGAATCAAGATTATCCCAACTTCAACATTATCTTTGTTGACGACGGCAGCCAAGACGAAACTTACACGAAAGTGTGTGATGCGATGGCGGATAATGAGAAGATAAAAATATTCACTAAGCCTAACGGAGGTAAAGCCTCAGCACTTAACTACGGAATTCAAAATACCGATGCCGAATATGTGGTCTGCATTGATGCGGATACGAAACTGTTCCCGAATGCCGTATCCCTTATGATGCTTCACTTCCTTGGTGAGGACGGTGAAAGTATCGGAGCTGTGGCAGGAAATGTGAAAGTGGGCAACCAATTGAATCTACTTACCAAATGGCAGGCTATCGAATATACGACCAGTCAAAACTTTGATCGTCTGGCTTATTCAAACATTAATGCTATAACAGTGGTTCCGGGTGCTATCGGTGCATTCAGGAAGGCTGCCATTGATGATGCAGGAGGATTGACCACCGATACCTTGGCCGAAGACTGTGACTTGACTATCCGCATCCTAAGAGCCGGCTATATCGTCACAAACGAAAACAAGGCCATCGCCATGACGGAAGCTCCTGAAAAGATCATGCAATTCATCAAACAACGTACCAGATGGACTTTCGGTGTGATGCAAACTTTCTGGAAACACCGGGAGACATTGCTTTCTAAGAAAAACAAAGGATTGGGAATGTGGGCTATGCCTAATATTCTGGTATTCCAGTTCATCATACCTCTATTCTCGCCTCTGGCAGATTTCTTCATGCTTGTAGGTTTGTGTACCGGCAACGCAGGAAAAATAGGTTTATACTATTTGGTATTCATGCTGGTTGATGCAAGCATATCAATAGCTGCCTACATCTTAGAGAAAGAAAAACTGTCGGTATTGATATGGATTATACCACAACGATTCTGTTACCGCTGGATCATGTATGTAGTACTCTTCAAGAGCTTTAAAAAGGCCATCAAGGGTGAACTACAAACATGGGGTGTATTGAAAAGAACAGGAAACGTAGCTGATATTACGGAAACGAAGTAAGTTTATTTGTAAATCAGCACAGAGAGATTATTTTCATCAAAGATATCACGGGCAACCTCTTGTAACATTTCAGGGGTTACACCGTTGAATCGTTCTTTCACAAGATCAAGGCTGTCAAAGCGATCATAATGAAGAACTGATTTACCCATATCACTTGAATTGGCTTCGTTGTTGTCTTCAGAAACACCCATTTGTCCTTCGATCTGTTTCTGAGCGGCATGCAGGCGAGCTAACGTCAACGGCTCTTCACGGAATCGTTTCAGTTCCTTCAAGGTAAGGTCTATACATTTGTTTATATCATGTATGTCGGTTCCGAAATAAATGCTGAACAGACCTGCATCCGTATAAGTGGTCAGGTTCGACTCTACATTGTACACCAATCCGCGACGTTCACGCAACGACACATTCAAACGGCTGTTCATGCCGGGTCCGCCAAGAATATTATTCAATAAATAAAGTGCGGTTCCCCTTTTATCAAGAGCTTTGTAAGAGCGAGTTCCCATGATAACATGTGCCTGATGGGTATCTTTCTCTTTCGTGATATGCTTAGGCACATATTCACCGGGCATGTCCCGATAATGCATTTGCTTGGTTTGAACCAAATCGGATGTAGCCTTTTCCATTATTCGGATCAAACGGTCAAAACGGATATCTCCTATATAGAAAAATACCGAATTAGCCGGTTGATAGTAACGTTTAGTAAAAGCCAGAGCATCATTGGTTGTGAATTTTCTCAATCGTTCGGCATTGCCGAGAATGTTGCGCCCTAAAGGATGACCATCAAAAAGCAACTCTTCAAACTCATCAAAAATCAGATCGCCCGGTGTATCATCATACGACTGAATTTCATCAATTATCACCTCCACTTCTTTGTTGATTTCAGCTTGTGGAAAGGTGGAGTGAAATACAATATCGGTCAGCAAATCGACAGCCCTTTGAGTATGTTGGGACATAAAGGTACTGTAATAAATTGTTTCCTCTTTATTGGTAAAAGCATTCGTATCTCCCCCCACATTTTCCATACGGTTCAGTATGTGCCAGGCTTTTCGATGCGTGGTGCCCTTAAAGCTTAAATGCTCTACAAAATGAGCCATTCCTGACTCCAGAGGGAGTTCATCGCGGGTTCCTGCATCAATAGCATATCCACAATAAGCCACGTTTGAAGTGGTATGTTGATATGCAATTCTTATTCCATTTGGGAGAGTATATTTTTGGTATGCCATTACGCGAAATCGTTTTTCTGTTATGAAGGTACAAAAATACAACAAAACTTATTGCAGTTAGTTGAAAAATACAGATATTTGCAGAAATAACTAACTCAATCACCATGATTAATGAAATTAAAGATTTATTGCAGCAAGAGGCTCAAGCCGTTTTGAATATCCCTATCACTGATGCCTATGAAAACGCAGTAAAACTGATTGTTGAACAAATTCGCAACAAGAAAGGTAAATTAGTCACATCCGGAATGGGTAAAGCCGGACAGATTGCAATGAATATTGCTACCACTTTCTGTTCAACAGGTATTCCTTCCGTATTTTTACACCCGAGTGAAGCACAACATGGAGATTTAGGTATATTGCAAAGCAACGATCTGCTATTGCTTATCTCTAACTCTGGGAAAACCCGCGAAATTGTAGAACTCACACAACTAGCCCACAATCTGGATCCCAATTTGAAATATATCGTGATCACCGGTGATCCCGACAGCCCTCTGGCTCATGAAGCCGATATCTGTTTAAGTACCGGACATCCTGCCGAAGTTTGCACTTTGGGATTGACACCTACGACATCAACCACGATGATGACTGTAATCGGTGACATACTGGTAGTTGAGACAATGAAAAAAACAAAATATACACGCGAAGAATACTCTAAACGTCACCATGGAGGATACCTGGGACAGAAATCAAGAGGTGAAGTATGCGAAAAGTAATTGGAATAGGCGAAACAATACTTGATATCATATTCAAAAATGAAGAACCGATCGCAGCCGTTCCCGGCGGATCGGTCTTCAACGGTATTATTTCACTTGGAAAATTAGGAATGAATGTCACATTCATATCCGAAACAGGGAATGACCATGTAGGAAGAAAGATTATCAGTTACATGAACGAGAACCATGTGAAATCGGAACATGTCAATATTTTTCCGGATGGCAAGTCACCTGTTTCATTGGCATTCCTGGATAAGCAGAATAACGCGGACTATGCTTTCTACAAAGATTATCCCAACAACAGACTGGATGTGAGTTTTCCGGATATTCAGAAGGATGACATCGTCATGTTCGGTTCGTACTTTGCCTTGAATCCCGTGATTCGTGATAAAGTGCTGGAGTTTCTTGAATATGCGAAAGAGCGTAAAGCACTATTCTATTACGATCCCAATTTCAGAAGTACACATGCCAATGAAGCTCTCAAACTAACTTCATCCTTGATTGAGAATCTTGAATTTGCCGATATCGTACGCGGTTCAGAAGATGATTTTCAATATATGTATCACAAAGATGATCCTGACAAGATATTCAAAGATGATATTCAGTTTTATTGCCCGAACTTCATCTACACAACAGGACCCGACAAAATATCGCTACGCACGAATACGATCCGCAAAGAGTATGATGTTCCGCAGATTGAGTCGGTAAGCACCATTGCAGCCGGTGATAATTTCAATGCAGGAGTGGTGTATGGACTAGTCAAGTACGGCATTACCAAAGAGTCGCTGAAAACAATGGATCAAGCACTTTGGGATAAGGTGATACAATGCGGAATGGAATTCTCTGCCGATGTATGCCAAAGCATCAACAACTCGGTTTCAAACGACTTCGTTACCGGTCATCGGCTATAATCATGATTCATTAGATACAGTAAGCTTTCGGGGCCCATATTAAACAGCAAATCGATAATGCTGAGGTTGGGCTGAAAGCCATACTTCTCCTCGAAGACTTGCCAATAGGGTTGATAGGTAGAGGATATTTTCCCCGGAAGAATTGCATTACGGAGATCCGATTCATTGTCGCCTACTTCATGCACATACCCTTGAGTAAGTTCCACATTGGGTGTGAAATCAATAAAACCGCAGATCATATCTTGCAGCTGTTGGTTGAAATCAGTCAGAAACTCATACTCACGTTCATAAAAGGGAGCAAAGTCATCCTCGTAGTATTCGAAATAAGGCGAACTGCGATAAGCCGACATGATTGCATGCCAATGAAGATGCCTCCAATTGCCATGGTCGCTGATTCGTACATCGCAAATAGGTTGGTTATTCTGTTTGATCACAGGAACGGTCAATGGCATCACACCGTTGGCTGAAGCAATGATACATCTATTCCGATAAGTTTGTTTGATATAATGCTCGTGCATCTCCATTTTAACGGTAGGGAACTTCAACAATGCCAGATAATATTCAACCGGAGCCAGATAGGCTGTTGATAAGTATGCTATTTCTTTCATTAATCTATTTTTTTGAAAAATCTGTCGGGACGAAATGCAAAGTATCCCTTCTTGGTATCTTTACTGAAAAGCACACATTGAACACGTCCTACAAGGTTGGCGCCTGCCACCGGACCGAATGTACGGGAATCCTTCAAGTCAAGTACATTGTTGGACGACATCCAATAATAATTGTCCTTGAACGTCCATGAATTCACTTCCTGCTTATCCACCCACAAAGCATTGCCTTGAACGATGGCATGATGTGCTTCATTCAGATTGATCATCCTGGCATAAAATCGGCAATTTGTCGAATCTATATTTATTTCCTGTCCCCTCTTGGGTAAGATAAAAAGATATTCACGAGCAGGATATCTCATGGAATTATACTTCAAAGAGGTGTCTCTTTGCTGCATAAGATAGACCTCATAACGACTAAGTGTATGTACTTTATTACTCTGGGAAAGATAAAATTGCTTGTAATCAGGATGTCGCCTCACCGAAGCCAACGCATCGATTGTCTGATAATTCAATCGCAAGGTATCGCCCGGCAGTCCGGCACATCTTCCCACAAACCAAGCTCTCGATTGATAGAAAGGCGCATCCGTTGTATTGGGATCCTTATAGACAACAATGTAATTGCGTCGGGGATGTGACTCAAACAGTTTGCTAAGTAAAACGTAATCGCCACGCCACAAGATGTTCTCCATTCCATTGGAAGGAATGTAACAGGGAGCAATAATAAACGTTCTTATAACTACGACAAGAACTACGGTCAACCCGATAATTATTGCTCCACGTTTCAGGCCATCTGGGTAGCGGATCATTTTATTTATTTTATATCATCTACCCAACTGAATATGCGATTCCAACGAATCTTGCCATCGAAGAAACTACGATCCGGATTAAGTGACAACCAAATGAATATGGGTTTACCCACCACATGATCTTCAGGCACATATCCCCAATAGCGTGAATCGGCTGAATTATCGCGGTTATCACCCATCATCCAGTAATAATCCATCTTGAATGTATAACTCGTAGCCGGCTTGCCATTGATGAATATCTTGTCGCCATGTACTTCTAATTGATTGCCTTCATACGCTTGAATACATCTCTCGAACAAAGGTAAATTCCGAAGCGTCAACTTGACTGTAGCACCTTTCTTCGGTATCCATAACGGGCCGAAATTATCGCGTCCCCAATGGTTGTTCATATCAAGAGGAAACAACTTTGAAGCATCATCCTTATCGCCGAAGCGTTGAATCTTGCGAACCAACTGCTTGTTGCTCTTAAGCAAGTTATAATTATGAAGCGTCAACGGAAGGGCATAACAGGAAATGTTGTGGTTGTAATTGGCCGCATCTTCATTGCTGATATCCATTTGTCGCAAAAGGTCTTTAGAAATTTCTCCATTGGTCCAAACGTAATAATCAAATTGCATGTTGGTAGGATTCTTTTCCGGTACACCGTTGATATAAACTTGTCCGTGTTTGATTTGCAATGTATCACCAGCCACAGCCACACAACGTTTCACATAATTCTCCCGACGATCTACAGGACGAAAAACCACATCTCCGAAATCTTGGGAATTTTCCTTTATATACTGACGTCCGGCGGAGTAACAGAAATTATATACCTCACGTTGTTTTTCAGGTGAGAGTTTGTTCATATCCACAGGATTGGTAAGCTGTTGCCCATAACCGTAAGCCAATGAATAAATATCAGTCATCTGTTGTTTCAACGCAACGGTATCACCTGCCGGGAAATTAAAGACTACGATATCCAAACGCTTTACACGACCGAAACCGGCAACTCGTTTGTATTTCCATTGAGGCCATTCAACATACGACTTGCAATTGAACACAGGCATGGTATGTTGAGTCAATGGCATTGAAAGCGGAGTATTCGGTACCCGGGGGCCGTAGCTCATCTTGCTCACCAACAAATAATCACCGGTCAAAAGAGACTTCTCCAATGAAGAAGAAGGTATTTGATAATTTTGGAAAATATAAATGTTCACAAAATAAACGGCCACCAATGCAAAAACAATGGCATCCACCCACCCCATGAAACTTCTTACCATAGGATTCTTGGATTTCCGCCAAAAAGACCAGTTGATCTTTTTAGTGATATAAAAATCAAATATAAATGGAATGACAATAATGCCCAACCAACTTCTCACCCAAATCAAAAAAGCAAGATAAATAACAATTGCAATAGTGAAATTTCTCCACTGTAAACGACTTGCATTAAACTTCATAATCATTAATCTTAAAAATTAAACAAATCATTGATCGTAAGGAATCCACTTTTGCCTGTAGCAATAAACTCTGCGGCAAGTACAGCTCCCAAAGCAAAACCTTTGCGGCTTTTGGCAGAGTGAGTAATCGTGATTTCATCGGCTTCACTTTCATAATGAATGCTATGAATGCCCGGCACCTCACCTTCACGAATAGAATGTATGGAAAGTTCTTCCGGTTTTCCGGCTGTCTCTTTCACCCATTTGTCCTTACGGTCGAGATTATCAAGAATCTGCTCGGCCAAAGTAATCGCTGTTCCGCTGGGAGCATCCAATTTATGAACATGGTGAGTCTCTGTCATATCTACATCATATACAGGGTATTTATTCATGATCTTTGCCAAATATTTGTTGACTGCTGAAAAAATGGCTACACCCAGGCTGAAGTTTGAAGACCACAACAAGGTGTTCTTTCCACCTTCGCAAAGCGATTTCATCTCGGCCTCATGATCATTAAACCATCCGGTACTTCCCGATACTACTTTCACACCTGCACCAAATGCTTTTATTACATTGTTATATGCCACGGTAGGCGCCGTAAACTCTATGGCCACATCTGCCGATTTAAAAGCAGCTGAATTGAAATCATCCTGGTTGTCCACATCAACGATACACGCTATTTCGTGACCTCTCTCACGAGCGATATCGCCAATCATATGACCCATCTTTCCATATCCTATCAACGCTATTTTCATTATTTATGACTTTTATATTTTTAAACTAACAATGCAAAGATAAAGCTTTTACAAATATTTTTGTACTTTTGGAGCAGTTTTACAGCACATTAACAATGGAAGAGTTATTACATTACGTTTGGAAGCATAAAATCTTCCCACTTAAGACCTTACGGACGACCGATGGACAGACATTGGAGATTATTGATGCAGGGCTACCCAACTACAATGCCGGTCCTGATTTTTTCAATGCAAAGATAAAAATAGGAGGAACACTCTGGGTTGGAAACGTAGAGATTCATCTTCGTGCTTCGGATTGGTTTGTCCATGGTCATGATCATGATGCTTCATACGATTCAGTGATATTACATGTAGTCAATACGAATGACTGCCTTGTCAACCGCACAGACGGTCAAGAGATCCCACAATTCAGACTGGAATGTCCTGAAACAGTAAAACTTAACTATGATTTGTTACTAAAAAAAGAAAAAGACATCCCTTGTGCCGCACTTTTATCGCAATTGCCCCAAATCATGGTTCATTCGTGGTTTTCTTCTTTGAGAGAAGAACGACTGTATGAAAAAGCGAGATTGGCGAAAGAGAGAGTTTTGAAACATAACTATAATTGGGAGCTGGCATTTTTTATCACACTTGCACGCAACTTCGGATTCGGACTGAATGGTGATGCCTTCGAACAATGGGCTGAACAAATACACCCGAATGCCATCTGCAAACATCGAGATGACTTATTTCAAATAGAAGCGATCTTTTTCGGACAGGCCGGATTGTTGTCAAAAGTATTTGACGATGAATATTATCAACGACTCCAAAAAGAGTATTCCTACCAGAAACATCTATTCGGACTGAAAGAGATTCCCATCAGCCGATGGAAACTTCTGCGTACTCGTCCGTATAATTTCCCTTATATCCGCATCGCCCAGTTAGCAGATCTGTATCATCGACAAGAATCTTTATTCTCAAAGGTGATGGAGGCTGAAAAAATAGAAGATATCTGTGACATATTACGCTGTACTACATCCGATTATTGGAAAAATCATTATATCTTCGGAAAAGAATCGACAATCAAAGAAAAAAATACATCCGACAAGACATTGCACTTGATCATACTGAACACGGTAATTCCTTTTCTATGTGCGTATGGTACCTACAAAGATAATGCGGTAATGATTGAAAGAGCTGAGGATCTGTTGGATAAGCTGAAACCTGAGCAAAATTATATCACTCGTATGTGGCAGAATGCAGGCGTTAAACCTGAAAGCGCGGCCGATTCGCAAGCATTGATTCAGTTGAAACAAGCCTACTGCGACCGGAAGAAATGTCTCTATTGTCGATTCGGGTATGAATTCTTAAGTAAACATCCTGAATAATTTTATATAATTTATAAATTGATATAGTACAAAACTACTTAGAAATCTTACTTTTGTAATACAAAGTAAAAAATCAGAATAATAAAATATGAAATCTTCATTCAACGCCTTACTCGGTATCTGTATATTAATAGCCATTACATGGTCATGTGCCAACATCGGTTCGCCTCAAGGAGGCCCAAAAGACATGACCCCTCCAAAGGTACTATATACTGAACCGGCAATGAATGCTTACAACAATACAAAGAAGAAGGTGGTTATCCATTTCGACGAATTTGTGAAACTGGATAATGCTTCTGAGAAAGTAATTGTATCACCCCCACAAACGCAACAGCCTGAAATCACGGTAAACGGAAAAAGCATTGTAGTGAAACTCCAAGACTCTCTCAAAGCCAACTCTACTTATTCTATCGACTTCTCTGACGCCATTACGGATAACAATGAGGGAAATCCATTGGGGAACTATGCTTTTACATTCTCTACAGGAAGCCATATTGATACCTTGGAGGTATCAGGCTATTTGATTGATGCAGAGACATTAGAGCCGATTAAGGGTACAGCCGTAGGACTTCATTCCGATCTTAGCGACTCGGCTTTTATTAAAAAGCCACTTGATCGTGTTGCTCGAACCGATAGTCGCGGACATTTTGTAATAAAAGGCATCGCTGCAGGGAAATATCATGTATATGCATTAAAGGATGTAGATCAAAATTCACGCTTCAACCAACGAAGCGAAGCAATAGCTTTCAACGATAGTTTGATTGTACCGTCTTTTCGCCCTGATGTCAGACAAGACACATCCTGGGTGGATTCACTTTCATTTGATACGGTGTTTACACGCCCATATACGCATTACTATCCCGATAACATTCTCCTGAGATCGTTTACCGAGAAAAGTATTACGCAATATTTGATAAAAAGTGAACGGAGTTTGCCACAACTATTCGCACTCTTTTTTGCTATTCGCAATGATACACTACCCACTCTTCGTGGATTGAATTTCAACGAGAAAAATGCTTTTATCGTTCAGAAGAATGCCGATAACGATACAATCCTTTACTGGATAAAGGACTCGCTTATCTATAAATTGGATACATTGAAAATCCAGGCCAAATATCTTTTCACGGATACGCTTAACAAATTTATTCCGCGCACGGACACATTAAAGCTATACATAAAAAAATACAAGAACGCACCTAAAAAAGAAGGTGAACATAAGAAAAAAGACGACAAACTGAAAATAATACCTTTATTGCCCGTAGCCATGGCAACACCTTCATCCATGGATATATTTGACAATATCAAACTTCTATTCCAGGAACCTATCAGCAAAATGGACACGTCTATGATCCATTTGTTTGAAAAGGTTGATTCGGTATGGAAACCCAAACCATACCTCATCCGGCAAGACAGTTCAAATATACTGGCATATAACATTTTAGCCGAGTGGGATCCGGGGAAAGAATATAATTTAAGTGTAGACTCTATGGCTATTCACGGACTATATGGGTTGCACAATGGTCCTCTGTTTTCAAACTTAAAAATGAAAACTGTGAATGATTATGCCAACTTATTCTTCAATATTACAGGTGTAGGACCACATGCTTTTGTGGAAGTGATGGACGCACAGGGAAAAGTGATTAGAAAAGCGGATGTGATAAAAGGGCGTGCAAGCATCTATTATCTAAACCCCGGAAAAGTATATGCACGAGTGACAGATGATCGTAACAACAATGGCAAATGGGATACCGGAGATTATATCACTAGAAGGCAACCCGAAGAAGTATACTACTACCCGCATGCAATAAATCTAAAAGCTATGTGGGACATAGATCAAAACTGGAATGTACAGGAATTGCCTTTATATAAGCAAAAACCTGATGAACTGAAAAAACAAAAACCTGATCAGAATAAATCTAAGAAATATGGACAGAATAGTAAAAAAAGTTATAGTTAAAATGAATAACATTTCACGAAAAGTAGGACTTGGGTTGATAACTCTACTGCTTTTCACGTTATTCAGCAGTCAAACTGAATCTACAGATGTAGAAGTAAACAATTATGCATTTAAAGGAGGAGAACGCATCACCTACGATCTTTACTTTAATTGGAAATTCATTTGGAAGAAAGCCGGTACGGCAAGTCTTTCAACCAGAACCATGAACTACCAGGGGCGTTCTGCCTATTTGGTGAATCTTTTGGCTAGCAGTAATGGAGTAGCCGATAAATTTTTCAGAATGAGAGACACCCTCACTTCAATTGTATCCACCGGACTGCAACCTATGTATTACAGAAAAGCAGCAGACGAAGGCCACAAATTTGCCATTGACGAGGTAAGATACTCCCAAAGTAATAATAGAGTCAATGTGCATATGAAACGCGTAAAAAATGGCAGAGTTACGTATAAAACCGGATCCGATTCTAAACAAATCTATGATATGCTGAGTATCATATCACGAGTTAGGTCCATCGATCCAAGTGGTTTGAAAGAGGGCAGCCGTTTGATGTTTCCGATTGCATCGGGCAAGTATCTCACTAACGAAACACTCGTTTTCGGCGGACGCAAACATTTTAAGGCTGAGAACGGAATTACTTATCGATGCATGATATTCACTCTGGTTGAAAATAGAAAAGGGAAAAATGAAGATATCATTACGTTCTACATCACCGACGATTTGAACCATCTCCCTATCCGACTCGATTTGAACCTGAACTTCGGAGTTGCAAAAGCTTATATGCGCAGTGCAACGAATGTAAGACATCCGTTCACATCAATTGTTCAATAAGACAAATGCCTCTATATTGATAGGGGGTCTAAATAACAACACATCAAAAAGGAGAATCTCGAAAGATTCTCCTTTTTTTTCACCTTATATATAAGTGATTATTTAGCAGTAGCAATCAATGGAGTTCGTAAATTCTTGGCAAAATTACTCATATAAGTAACCCATTCATTGGAACTCTTAAAGCCGAATTTGCTCCAACCGGCTCCCCAATAATACGTAAATTGAGAACCTTTCGGCACATTCATCAACGCAATAATGTGCCCATCCGCTCCTTGGGATTTTGCCTGAGTTTCATCTTCACGCAAAGGTAATGTGGTGATGCTTTTTACCTTATTAGGAAAAGCCATACCAAGATAGATCAAGCCGTCTTTTCCTGCATTCTCGGTATATGCTGCATAACCTTTTTCAGCAGAGAGATTATAGTCCTTGCTACCGTCATGCAAAACAATACCTGCAACAACCGGCAATGCTTCTTTTTGTCCTGTATACGACACAGTAACTCTATTTAATTGAGAACCGGCATCTATGGATGTAATACGTACCTCACGCATGGTTACACCTTTATACACAACAGGATAGGTGAGGCGAACCGTGAAACGAATGGGGCCATTATCCAACACTTGTTGTGTGTCGAAACAATAAGGATATATAATCTTTCCATCTTCAAGAAAAGCGATGGTTCCTGCTCCCAATGTGGGTCCTACCTTGTAACAATCCAACCCTTTTCCATGGTCAATGTGATAAGAGATTGAATCTTCGTAATGTTGAGCCTCAGCTTTCTTACCGGCTGCCCGCAAAGCTTTAATAACAGACTTCGCCCTATATTCCTGCCCATATCTAAACTCACAAACAAAGTCATTTGTGCTTTTTACCCATACATCGTTGCCATAGGCTTTTTCCCCAGTCCGCTGTAAAGCCGGTCCATAACACCGGAAGGCTATTCGATCGTTTTCCCATGCCATATCGTCTTCTCTTTCAGGATATAAACGACCTGTAGCTTTACTCTTAAAGGTTTGAGGGGCACCTGGCTTTATCGTATATTGAGCAGATCCTTTTGAAGGAACAGTGGCTTGAAAGATCAATTTTCCATCATAAGTAATTTGATAAGGAATCTGCTTATTGTTACGAGTAACAATAATATTGCTGCCAACTTGCTTTTTGATGTTTGCAGCGTTCAACTCAACGGTTTCGTTATTGCGAACCCGATTGGATGTGTTTTTCACTGTAACCGTTACATTGCCTGCTTGTGCAAAAGCGGTGCAAAGAAACGTTACAAAGGCTATATAAAATAGTTTATTCATCTTTATAATCTCCTTAAAATAAAAAAAGCTACTCACAACAAGTGAAAAAACTTGGAGTAAGTAGCTTTTCTAAATTTTATTTGCTTATCAGGGTTGTTTACCGATATATGCAAGAATACCACCGTCAACGTAAAGAACGTGACCGTTTACAAAGTTTGAGGCATCAGATGCCAAGAACACTGCAGGACCTTGCAAATCTTCAGTTGTTCCCCAACGAGCAGCCGGAGTTTTGGCAACAATGAATGAATCAAACGGATGACGACTGCCATCTGCTTGAGGTACACGTAAAGGTGCTGTTTGAGGAGTAGCAATATAACCCGGGCCGATACCATTACATTGAATGTTGAATTCACCGTATTCAGAACAAATGTTACGTGTCAACATTTTTAAACCGCCTTTGGCAGCAGCATAAGCTGATACGGTTTCGCGTCCCAACTCACTCATCATAGAACAGATGTTGATGATTTTTCCGTGACCTTTTTTGATCATTCCAGGAATCACAGCTTTTGAAACAATAAAAGGTGCATTCAAATCCACATCAATAACTTGACGGAATTCGCTTGCCTTCATTTCACACATAGGTATACGTTTAATGATACCTGCATTATTTACCAATATATCGATAACACCAACTTCTTTTGTGATCTTGGCAACCATAGCTTGCACTTGATCTTCGTTGGTTACATCACATACATATCCATGAGCTTTGATGCCCTCTTTAGCGTAAGAAGCCAAGCCTTCGTCAATCTTATCTTGAGCCAGATCGTTGAACACAATTGTTGCTCCTGCTTGAGCGAATGCTGTAGCAATGGCAAAACCAATACCATAATGTGCACCTGTAACAAGTGCTATTTTTCCTTCCAATGAAAAGTTTACCATAATATATTATTTTGTTATTAAACAATTACTTTAAATCTGAAATCTTTGAGAAATCTTGATCGCCATAGTCGAGGTTCTCACCACCCATACCCCATATAAAGGTATAGTTATGTGTGGCAGCTGCACTATGAATAGACCATTCAGGCGATAATACTGCTTGATCGCCTTTCATCCAAATGTGGCGGGTTTCATCCGTTTGTCCCATAAAATGGCAAACAGCCTCATCGTTTGGTACTTCAAAATAGAAATAGGCCTCCATACGACGACTGTGAACATGTGCCGGCATAGTGTTCCATACACTTCCGGGAGCCAACTCAGTCATGCCCATTTGTATTTGGCATGTCGGTAATACCTGACTAACCAACATCTTATTGATGTTACGATGATTTGAACTCTCCATAGTACCCAATTCTGCAACAACTGCATCAGCCTTGGTTACCTTCTTGTCCGAATATTCCTTATGGGCTGTGGTAGAGTTGAAATAAAACTTGGCAGGATTTTTTGGATCCTCACTTTCAAATGTTACTTCACGGTCACCACGACCTAAATATAGAGCTTCTTTAAAATCAAGTTCGAACAATGCATCTCCTGCTTTAACGACACCGGGGCCTCCTACATTGAATATACCCATTTCACGACGTGTCAGGAAATAAGGAGCTTTCAACGGATCAATCGCTTCAAGCTTTAAAACTTCAGTCACTGGTTTAGCACCACCTACGACCATACGATCGTACATTGAATAAACCATGTTCACCTCATCATCTGAAAATACTTTTTCTATCAAGAAATCACGACGAATTCTGGTAGTATCATATGATTTTGCATCTTCGGGATGAGCAGCATAACGAATTTCATAATTAGTCTTCATACCTTGATTATATTTAATTTTTAATAGTCTGTTATCGTACACGATACAAAAATAGTAAAATATTTGAGCAATTAAAAATAAAAAGTTCCAATTATAACCTAATTAATGCTCCTCTTTTACTGTTGCTTACTTTTTATACGAATAAACAGGAATGATTACTCATTAAATATAGTTAATCAGCTAGTTTGCCTTTCAACGTAGCCGACGAAGCTTCTTCAACAACCACTTTTACAAACTCACCAATGTGGTGATTGCCTCGCGGAAATACTACCACCCTGTTTTGCTCCGTACGTCCAAAGAGTTGTTCACGCGATCTTTTAGAAACACCTTCGACCAACACTTCATAGGTACGTCCGATACATTTTTTATTATTTTCCAAAGACGTCCTGTTCTGAAGTGCAATTATTTCATTGAGACGGGCAATCTTCACATCTTCAGGTACATCATCTTTCAAATTCTTGGATGCATAAGTACCTTTACGTTCGGAATACTTAAACATAAATGCCGAATCATAATGGCACTCTTCCATCAAACTTAGTGACAATTTATGGTCTTCTTCCGTCTCTCCGCAAAATCCACAAAAAATATCTGTTGTCAAACCGCAATCAGGTACAATACTGCGTATCGCCTCCACTCTACTTAAATACCACTCCCGTGTATATTTACGATTCATGGCTTTCAATATCTGAGAACTTCCACTCTGAACGGGTAAATGTATGTGTTTACAGACATTCGGCACTTCAGCAATGACTTTAAGAGTTTCATCGCTCATGTCTTTCGGATGTGAAGTGGTAAAGCGTACACGCATTTCCGGAACAGATTCGGCAACTAAGCGTAGTAAGGTTGAAAAGTCGACAATACTGCCGTCTGATTTTTCAAATTTATAAGAATTCACATTCTGTCCAAGCAAAGTGACCTCTTTATAGCCTTTCGCTTTCAAGTCTGCCACTTCATTAAGTATACTCGCCACATCACGGCTTCGTTCCCGACCTCGTGTATAAGGTACAATGCAATAGGTACAGAAATTATTACAACCTCTCATAATAGAAACAAAACCCGAAATGTGATTGCCACATATACGTGTAGGAATAATATCCCGATAGGTTTCGGATGTTGATAACTCTACATTCATTGCCTTCTCGCCCACTTCAACTTGTGCCACTAAATCAGGCAAAGTCAAATAAGCATCCGGCCCCACCACTAAATCAACATAGTGATGTTCTATCAAATCTTCTTTGATATGTTCAGCCATACATCCTAAAACTCCTATGATAAGGTGCTTTTTTTTGCGCTGTAACGAATGAAGAAAATCCAGACGATTGTAAATCTTTGTTTCAGCATTTTCACGTACCGAACAAGTATTCAAGAACACAGCATCAGCTTGATCCAAATCATCTGCCATGCTATACCCGGCCATCTTCATCACCGAAGCAATCACCTCGCTATCAGCAACATTCATTTGACACCCATAAGTCTCGATAAACAACTTTTTGTTCTCAGAGACAGTTGTAGATTTTAAGTCTACGCCTGTTTGATTATCCATATTATCTATATATAAAAAATGAGGAGACAAAATTACGACAAATAAGTGATTTAATGCGAAAACACTATCAAAAACGCCTTTTTTTTTGCTTAACTATTACTACCATAACAGAATAATCGTTAATATTATAGATGAAAATCTTTCCCTATTTGCTCAAAAAAAATAATATCTGTTTATTTGCACACATACAAAAATAGATTTTTTCATAGTTAAGGTTTAGGTTAAAAAACAAAAGGGGAGTTGCGAAACTGCCCTTTTTATTTTTATATTTTTATCAATTTCTATTGTAATATAGTTATTTTTTTTACATTTGTCATCGGTAACTTTTAAACGAATTAATTATGGATTTTGCTAAAATCATCATTGTAATTGCTATCATGTTTCTTTTCTACTACAAAAAAGATAGAAATAAGGAAAAGAAATCTGATATGACTATGCCCCAAGACATCACGAAGAAGAACACTTCAATTGTAAGAAAAGGTGAAGCACAGGTGGTATCCACAATTTTGCATCCACCCAAAAAGCACTTGACTGAAACTATGAATCATCTCGTAAATAAAGATAAACCCATAATTAAAGATGCCCCCATTTCTGTTACACCCTCAAATAGAAATGGCAATGAAATAGATTTATCCAGTATAGAAGAAGTAAAAAAAGCCATCATTCTCTCAGAAATTATTAATCGCAAATATTAATATACTATGAAATACAAGTATCTTTCAGCGGTTGAAGCTGCATCATACATAGAAAATGATATGAATGTAGGTTTCAGCGGATTCACTCCGGCAGGATGTCCCAAAGCCATTGCTCCGGAATTGGCAAAAATGGCCATAGAAGAACACAAAGCCGGTCGTCCATTTAAAATTGGAGTATTCACCGGTGCATCAACCGGAGACTCTATTGACGGAGTACTAACAAGGGCTGATGCTATAAAGTTTCGAGCACCTTATATTACGAATAATGATTTCAGAAAAGCTGTAAATGAAGGAAAAATCGCTTACGAAGATATCCACCTTTCAGAAATGGCACAAGAAATTCGCTATGGAGTAATGGGTAACATAGATGTGGCAATAGTGGAAGCTTCCAGAGTTACTGATGACGGAAAGATTTACTTAACTGCTGCTGGAGGAATTGTCCCTACAATATGCAGATTAAGTAAAATGATAATCATTGAATTGAATGCTTACCATGGCGAAAATTTAATTGGTATGCATGACAATTATGAACTGCTGGATCCACCCCATCGAAGAGAAATACCTGTGTATGCTCCAAGTGATAGAATAGGTGAACTGTTCGTAAAAGTAGATCCTGAAAAAATTGTAGGCATAGTAGAAACTAATTTACCTGACGAAGCCAGAGTTTTCACACAGCCTGATCCCGTAACAGACAGAATAGGACAATACGTATCTGATTTCTTGGCAGACGAATTAAAAAAAGGAACAGTTCCTTCTTCTTTCCTGCCTATTCAAAGTGGTGTAGGCAACATCGCAAATGCACTTTTGGGAGCATTAGGGCGTAACCCGAATATTCCACCTTTCCGAATGTATACTGAAGTACTGCAAGATACGGTAATGAATTTGATGCGTGAGGGTAGAATCATTTTCGGAAGTACTTGTTCGCTTACATTGACCAACAATTGCTTACAAGATATGTATAAAGATATTGACTTCTTCCGCGATAAAATCATTATTCGCCAAAGTGAAATATCAAACAATCCCGGGATAGTAAGAAGATTAGGAGTTATTACGATCAACACAGCCATAGAAGTTGATATTTACGGTAACGTTAATTCAACACATATAAGCGGCACAAAAATGATGAATGGTATTGGAGGGTCCGGTGATTTCACACGAAATGCCTATATATCCATATTCACTTGCCCATCTGTAGCTAAAGATGGAAAAATAAGTTCGATAGTACCGATGGTTACTCATCATGATCACAGTGAACATTCAGTTGATATTGTTGTCACTGAACAGGGTGTTGCCGATCTAAGAGGAAAAAGTCCCAAACAACGTGCCGAACTTATTATAAACAACTGCGCACATCCATCATACAAAGAATTGCTGCGTGACTATCAAAAAATAAGCAATCAACAATGTCACATTCCACATTGTCTTGAAAAAACGTTTGCGATGCACACAGCTTTTGCTCGTCAAGGCGATATGCATTTGACGGATTTTTCCCTCTAAAAAACGAATCTCAAGGGTATATGTTATTCTGTAAGCATTCTGCAGATACGATCCTGAAACTGATGAGCACGTCTCTCATTCAAGTTGTTTTGGTTGATTATGACAAATGCCAACATATGCCCTTGAACGGTTTGCAAATAGCCGGCTAATGAACTCACACCTGTAACTGTTCCGGTTTTTGCATGCACATTGCTATATACATTACCATTTTTCATTCTGTTTTTTAATGTACCATCCACTCCGGCAACTGGCAAAGATGGGTAAATAACTTCACGCAAAATTTTATTGTTATAAGCATATTTCAGAAAACGTATCAACAGATCAGGAGAAATATAATCATACAAAGAAACGCCAGAGCCGTCCACTATATTATAATCCTTGTGATCCATACCCAACTCATCAATAAACTTGTTGATAACTTCACGCCCATCGGTTGCATCAGCATATTTACCACATTTCCCTGATGCCGCCAAATGGTAAAAAATAGATTCAGCATTCAAGTTGTCACTCACTTTCAATGCTCTATGAATTACTTCTGCCAAAGTATGTCCTACAGAAAAAATTGTATCTGACGAAACAGGTGTGACACGGTCTCCACCGTATGCAACCGAATCAACTCCTTTTTCCCTTAAATGATCAACAAATGTGCGCACAAAAAAAGTTTTACTATCAGCAACGGTAATAGTTCGAACTTGTCTCGAACTAACTCCACCTGAAACAATAAACTTACTTTGTACATGAGCAGCATCACGGGTCACACTAAAATGTTTTTTATAATCGGTAATTGCATTGTTTTCTACCTCGTTATAAGATGATTCAGGATAAATATTTATTGATGCAGGCTCTCCTTTTTTTGAAGCAGGATAAGCCGTCACAGTAACCCATCCTTTATGAAACATCAATGGTGATAACACGGGCTGAAAATCATATAAGGCATCGTCCCAACTCCATCCGCTACCATAATATAATGTAGAATCAACCATTGAGACATCCGAATAAATTTTTCCGGTAATATGCTTAATATTTTTAGATTCAACTTGTTTGGCAAGCTGGTTCATCTCATCCATCATGAAATCAGGATCAAAACCACCAATCACAAATAAATTACCATGCAATGTATCATTTTTTACTTCTCCATCGACTGCTAAAGAAGTGTTGAACTCATGCTGTCCTCCCAATCGCGCAACAGCGGTAATAGTGGTTATTAACTTTTCAACAGAAGCCGGACGATAACGTTTATTACTTTGATAGCTATATAGCAAGGAATCAGATGTAAGATCATACACCGATATACCGGCTTCAGAGTTTTTCAATAAATCATCCCCTAAAATTTTCTGGAACTTCGATTGATAATCAACTTGTGAAAATAAAACATTAGTAAATCCCCAAAAACATAATAAACATCCGATATATTTTTTCATTCCAAAACCTCCTTCATTTGGTCTGTGAATTCTTTCATTTCCATAGGTCTTAAATAATAAGTTTTTTTTCCACTAACTATTTTAATATAAGTATATGCTGCACCGAAAATTTTCATCTTAACATTCGGATCAAACTCTCTTATACTTTTCAATTCAATTACTTTCTCTTTTGAAAAATACCCCTGCTTAATAATGACACTTACCAATGTGATCACATAAACCGTATGAATGATCCTATCTTGAATGGCAAGCAATAAAAAAACACATATAAAAAATAATTCTGTCTGATGTTTCCAAGCAAACATTAACGTAATCGATACAAGTAAAATCAAGAAAACATAATGATTCCACTGCACCTTTACATGATATTTTTTGTTGAGCATTTTATCTTTTTACTGGCAAATCTACTAATAATACCTATTTCTTGTATCAAACTGAACAAGTAAATAACTTTATTTGTAATTTTGTGGTGGAAAATATACAAGAAAATGATTAAAAAATTCGACTATTTAGTAATTGGTTCAGGCATTGCCGGAATGAGTTTTGCCCTTAAAGTGGCAGAAAAAGGGAAGGTCGCACTTATTTGTAAAACTGAATTGGAAGAAGCAAACACCTACTTTGCTCAAGGCGGAGTGGCGTCAGTTACAAACGTGCTTGTTGATAACTTCAACAAACATATAGAAGATACGATGATAGCAGGCGATTGGATCAGTGATCGAAAAGCTGTGGAACAGGTCGTAAAAAATGCTCCTCAACAAATTCATGAATTAATAAACTGGGGAGTTAACTTCGATAAAAAAGATAATGGCGACTTTGACTTACATCGTGAAGGCGGGCACTCTGAATTTAGAATTCTTCATCATAAAGACAATACCGGTGCTGAAATACAAGACAGCTTAATTGATGCATTAAAAAGTCATCCTAATATAACTATTTTTGAAAAACATTTTGCTATAGAAATACTTACTCAACATCATCTCGGCATTGAAGTTACACGCAAGACTCCGGATATAGAATGTTTTGGTGCTTACATACTCGACCTTAAAAGCGGTAAAGTAGATACATTCCTTTCTAAAATAACTCTTATGGCTACGGGTGGTATCGGTGCTATTTATCAAACAACCACTAACCCGCTGGTTGCTACCGGTGACGGTATTGCCATGGTTTATCGTGCAAAAGGAACTGTCAATGATATGGAATTTGTACAATTTCATCCTACTGCCTTATATCACCCCGGTGATCGTCCATCTTTCTTAATAACAGAAGCTATGAGAGGATACGGTGGTATATTACGAACCATGGATGGAAAAGAATTCATGCAGAAATATGATAAACGTCTTTCATTAGCACCTCGTGATATTGTTGCCCGTGCGATAGACAATGAAATGAAAAATAGAGGAGACGATCATGTATGTTTGGATGTAACACACAAAGATCCTGAAGAAACAAAGAAACATTTTCCCAATATATATGCCAAATGTTTAAGTTTGGGTATTGACATAACCAAAGATTATATACCGGTAGCTCCTGCTGCTCATTATTTGTGTGGAGGTATAAAGGTTGATTTAAATGGACAATCATCCATCAAACGTCTATATGCCGTTGGTGAATGCTCATGCACAGGACTTCATGGAGGAAACAGATTGGCATCCAATTCTCTTATTGAAGCTGTTGTATATGCTGATTCTGCAGCCAAGCACAGTTCTGAAACAATTGATAAGTATACATACAATGATAAAATTCCAGAATGGAATGATGAGGGTACTTCACACCCTGAAGAGATGGTGTTGATCACTCAAAGTTCAAAAGAAGTAGGACAAATAATGAATACTTATGTTGGAATCGTACGTAGTGATCTGCGGTTGAAACGTGCTTGGGATAGATTGGATATTCTTTATGAAGAGACAGAAGAACTATTCAAGCACTCAAAAGCATCTAAAGAAATATGTGAATTGAGAAATGTTATTAATGTCGGTTATTTGGTAATGCGTCAGGCAATGGAACGTAAAGAAAGTCGTGGTTTGCACTATACCATTGACTATCCAAAACATAATGACGAAGTTTATCTTTCAAAATAAAATAAAGAACTAAATAAAAACTACCCCTCGCAAGACTATTAACAGCTTTGTAAGGGGTAGTTTCATTTAAACTATCCTTGCTTATTTTATAGCCCAAGCTTTTCAGATATTTCAAGCATTCTTTTAATAGGCACAATTGCTTTATCTGCAATGGCTGAATCAACCTTTATTTCAGGTGTTTCATCACGCAAACAAAGATATAATTTCTCCATTGTATTAAGTTTCATGAAATTGCAATCATTGCAAGCGCAAGTACTATCATTGGGAGGAGCAGGGATAAACGTCATATTTGGGCATTTCTTTCGCATCTCGTGTAATATTCCCGACTCGGTGGCAACTATATACTCCTGACACTCTGAATGCGTTACAGCGTACTTAAGAAGGGCTGCTGTGGACCCTACATAGTCCGCTAACTTCAAAACAGCTCCTTTACATTCAGGATGAGCTAAAACCAAAGCATTTGGATGTATCTTTTTTAAATCAACAATCTTTTCAACGGAGAATTGTTCATGAACATGACATGCTCCATCCCAAAGTAACATATTACGACCGGTGACGGAATTAATGTAGTTTCCCAAATTACGATCAGGACCGAAAATAAGTTTTTCATCTTTAGGAAAGCTCTCAACAATCTGTCGGGCATTTGTACTTGTTACTACGATATCAGTACAAGCTTTTACTGCAGCTGAAGTATTCACATAAGAAATAACTTTATAACCAGGATGAGCGTCCACAAACTTTTTGAATTCATCAGCAGGACAACTGTCAGCCAACGAACAGCCTGCATTCATATCAGGGATCAATACTTTTTTATCAGGATAAAGAATCTTAGCTGTCTCACCCATAAAATGAACACCACACAAAACAATAATGTCAGCGGTGGTCTTAGCAGCCCATTGTGCAAGAGCCAAACTGTCCCCTATATAATCAGCTATATCTTGAATTTCACCTTTCTGGTAGAAGTGAGCCAATATAACAGCATTCTTTTGTTTTCTTAATCGATTAATTTCTTTAATGAACTCTTTTTCTTCCATCACTATATTAATTATTAATTTCTTTAATCTTTAGAAAAATATATATGATAATATTAATAGTCGGTTGATAGTGTTCGTAAAAAAAACATTATTTTCTTGCATATTATCTTGTTAACCGAGAAGCTAATCTTATCAAATCATTATCAACGGGAATTAATGTATGTAACACCTGAAAATAAGTAAGATATATTCTTTCTTCACTTTCTGTTGATAAAGTGCAAAGTTAAAAACTTTCATTCGTTCCGTATATGTTTTTAGGGTTAAAAAGTGGTTTAAACATAGATATTAATTTTTTGCTAACTTATTTGGAATGTTTGTTTGGGTACGTTTATAGCAAAAGAAATGGATAAGTAGAGAAAATTTTCTATTTTCTTTCCACATTTAATCAACGGCTTTTCAACACATATCAACAGATGTTGTTAATAGTTTTGTATCTTTGCAATATAATATAAATGTTTTTTTTGGAATGCGCAAATTAAAGATAACCGAATTACATAGAATATCTACTGAAGAGTTTAAAGAGGCTGAAAAGTTGCCCCTGGTAGTAGTCTTAGATAATATAAGAAGTATGAATAACATCGGTTCGGTGTTTCGTACATCAGATGCTTTTCGCATAGCTTCTGTTTATTTGTGTGGAATAACTGCTACACCTTCTCACCCTGAATTACACAAAACAGCTCTTGGAGCTGAATTCTCTGTAGATTGGAAATATTTCAAGAATACATTGGATGCAGTAGAAGAGCTTAAATCGAATGGTTTTACGGTATATGCAATTGAACAAGTGGAAGGTAGCATAAAATTAGATCAATTGAATTTAGATCTGAATAAGAAATATGCTATTGTCATGGGACATGAAGTTAAAGGTGTGGCTCAGGATGTAGTAAATGCTTGCAACGGTAGCATTGAAATACCACAGTATGGTACGAAACATTCTCTAAATGTATCAGTTACTACAGGTATTGTTTTATGGAAATTTTTTGAGAAATTACAATTGACCATTCATCACTAATGTAATAACTCTTTCAGTAATGGCGTCATCGCCGAAAGGATTGTACTCTTTTTTAAGACTTGCACCAAATATCTTTGCAAAGCCTTGATAGAATCCAGCTCTCATACGTCCCATGAAAGCTTTGATTATTTCATATGAAGATTGGTTGCATTCACGGTCAATAATCTTAATTAATAATTTTCCTTGAGTGTATGACATTTTTTTGAAAGGTTCTTTGTATTGTGCCATTAACCCTTTTTCAACTAACCTCAAATGTGCTTCACGGCGTTTAGGATCTGGAATAGTCTGTACATATTCATATGTTTCCACAATAATGTTGTTTATCATTATCGCATAGGGCATTACAAGTTTTATATTTCTTACCAATCGATAATACTCACTCCATTGTTTGGGAGTTGTGAACTTTAATGGAGGAAAAACATAGGTATTTCTCAATTGCACAAAAGGAATTGTATCACCTTTGTATACACAAGCCTCCACCCACACAGTTGGATTGGGTGTTCTTAATGTTCTCCACTGTGCATGAACTGTACAAATAGCAAATAAATTTATACAGACAAATACGATGACAAAGCTAATCCATTTTTTCACGCTGCAAAAATAGCAGTTTATTGTTTTTATTGTCTTGTTTTTCTAGTTTATTTCTGAATATTTTTGGGTTGTTATATATTTTAACGTAAATTCGCGACTTTTTAAAATAGAAATAACTAACTATTTGTTAATAACATGGTTGATAAGTCGGTTAAATTGGTGTTGATAATACTGTTCATACAAGTTGATATGTGCGCACAAGATATTAAAACGGCCAATTTTGGAGTAGAAGATAATTTGAGCGAAATAGCTGAAAGTGGGAATATTGCTGAAGATAATGTCAATGAGAATCTTCAGGAATTGGATTATATCAAGGATAATCCCATCAATCTGAATGTTGCTACTTTGGATCAGCTTAAATTATTTGAACAATATGGTTTATTAAATGATATTCAAATTCAAAATATACTATTTTATCTCTATAGCAAGCAAATGGTTTCAATCAGTGAATTGATGCTTGTGAAGGAAATGGATCGACAAACAATAGTGAACCTGTTGCCTTATGTATGTGTAAAACCTGTTGATAAGTCTGTTGATACATTGAAAATAGGGAATATTTTAAAGTATGGAAAGCATGAATTACTAGTGCGTTGTGATGTTCCACTGTATTTGCGTGATGGTTATAAGGCAAAGAATATTTCGGATTTAAAGAGTAATCCCAATAAAAAATATTTGGGAGAACCTTTTTACAATTCATTGAAATATGGTTTCCATTATCGAGATAAGATTTATTTCGGTCTGGCTGCAGAGAAGGATGAAGGGGAGCCTTTTTTTGCAAAAAACAATCGCTGGAGTTATGATCATATGGGTGTTTATATCTATGTTCATAACATTGGTAAAATTAAGGATTTATCCCTTGGCGACTATGTTTTTAGCTGTGGACAAGGGTTGTTGATAAATATGGGATACAGTCTTGGAAAAAGTGCTGTAATAAGTACGATGGATTTGAAAAATTCAGGTATTAAAAAGCATGCTTCAACAGATGAAGTTAATTATTTACGTGGTGGAGGAATTACTTTTTCGAATCATTCTTACCAATATACTTTCCTTTATTCAAACCGTTCAATGGATGCGATTATAAAGGATAACTTAATAACTTCTATACAAACTACGGGATATCATAGAATCCCACGAGAGGTGGAACGTAAGGAGGCGGCTAATTTACAGTTGATAGGTAGTCATATAAGTAAACGGTTTCAGTATGGTGAAATAGGAGGAACGGCCCTATATTATTTTTTCAACAAACGATACGAACCTCTTAAGAGAAAGTACAATACTTACTATATGCGTGGGAAAGAATTTTTTAATTTGGGCGTTGATTACAAGTATAGATATGATCGTATTTCTCTTTCAGGTGAAGTTGGAGTAGGCGACAATTATCATGTGGCGTTAATAAACTACTTGACTTATAAATTAAGCGATAGTTATCAACTACTGTTTATACACCGGTCTTACTCGAAAAAATACCATGCATATTTTGCTTCTTCACTTGCAGAAGGGGGAATGGTTATGAATGAAAATGGATTTCTTGCAGGAGTACAATGTGCTCCTGCAAGAAATGTAAATGCATCCGTTTATTTCGATTATTTTAAATTTCCATACTTAAGATATGGGGTGGATAAGTCATCTCATGGTTTTGATTTTTTGTTGAAAACAAGTTATACACCTATCAATAATCTAACAATGAATATAAGATATCAACACAAGGAGAAAATGAAGAATGTTGATTCTAAAGAACATATTGTGAGTAGTTTATTGACAAATAAACTAAATTATCAACTGTCTTATCAACCAACAATGTTAATAAATTTACAGATGCATTTAAGTGGTGTGGAACAACATATATACAAACAAAAATCTGCTTATGGTTATTTGGTAGCTGGCAAGGTTAATTTGAATAATAGAAAATGGAAATTGAGTGCAGATTGTGCATTGTTTCATACAGATAACTATGATACACGAGTTTATATGTATGAGAGAGGATTGCTGTATGCATTTTCATTTATGTCGTATTATGGATATGGTACCAGGTATGCTTTGACCAGTTATTACCATATTAATCAACATCTATTGTTAATAACTAAATGGGGACTGACACACTATTTTGATCGTAATAAAATAAGTTCAGGAACAGAAATGATTAATGGTTGCAATAAAAGTGACGTAGCTCTACAAATAAGATATAAGTATTAGTGAGAAACAAATATTGGAAAAAGTGACAGATATAAGAAAATGACCAGTTAATCGATTAATTTACAGTGTATTTTTTAGTAGTGTTGATTTTGCATAGAATTTAAGGCAGTTGATTGATTATTTTTTTTTCTATTGTATAGAACATATATCTTTGCATTATACAAATGAAATAGAAGTATAAGAACGATGAAAAGAGTTAAGCTGATAAAAGTATTGATTGCATGCGTGATTACATGTTTTTCACTCCATGCTAGTGGTCAACAACCAATGCAAGGAAATGTAGCAAAACCTGATTCTGTTTCTCCTGAAAAAATGTCTAAGCACATTGCGGATGAAATGCAAAGTGTAGTTGCACTTTCAGCGGATCAATACACAAAGATATATAAGCTTAATTTGAATGAACTGAAATCTACTCAAACTTCTTTCATGGGAGGACCTGGTGGTCCTGGAGGAATGCTGCCGATGGGGCCTCCTCCTGGTGGATTCGTTGGTGGTATGCCGGGAGATGATAGTCAGGAGAGTGAAGAGGATAAGCAAGCAGAACAAAAGAAGCAGATGGAAAAGAAAGATAAGAAGTTGAAGAAAATTCTTTCAGAGGAGCAATTCAAAATGTGGAAAGATTATGAGGCGAAGAAAAGAGAAAATGCTCCCACACCTGGTCCAAAGAATAATGATACAAAATAAACCGACAGACAGATACTTGATTTATAGCAAACACAAAGTAGAATAATCATAAGCATGAATTGTTGCTCGTAGGCGGTTTCTAACCTTATCGCCTGCGGGCTTTTTTTGTGCCCATATTTTTAATAAAATAATTTGATATATGTTATTTCTTTTATAACTTTGAGTGTAAATAAATAATAACCGATATTATGGGAAAGATTAATAAAGAAATTAGAGCTAAAAGGCAAGAAAAAAAGGCTAACAAAGTTATTCTTATCATCATTGCAGCTTGCATTCTTTTGTGTATTATATCACTTATAATAGGTACTTCGTATAAGTAATGGCACAAGAAATCGAAAGAAAATTTTTGGTGATAGGTGAATATAAGTCAAAGGCTTATGTTTGTCACCACATCTCTCAAGGTTATATCTGCAGTGAGAGTGGACGTACTGTACGTGTGCGAATAAGAGATAATGAAGGGTTTCTTACCATTAAAGGACCCTCTGAGGATGGGGGACTTTCTCGTTTTGAATGGGAAAAGGAAATTCCGGTAACTGAAGCAAAACAGTTGATGAAACTTTGCAATGAAGAAAAAATAGATAAGAATCGTTATTTGGTGAAAAGCGGTGACCATGTGTTTGAGGTGGATGAATTTTTTGGAGAGAATGAGGGATTGGTTGTTGCTGAAGTGGAGCTGAAAAGTATAAATGATACGTATGATGACCCTGGATTTATTGGAAAGGAAGTAACAGGAGATATGCGTTATTACAATTCGCATCTAATGAAAATGCCTTTCTGTAAATGGGATAAATAAAGTAAATGGAAAAACTCTACACTATTTTTCCTCAAGAATTGGTTTCATTTGTGTTTGTGGTCGTTTTTTCATTGTTGATAGGTTTATCACAACGCAAGTTAAGTTTACATAGCGAGGGAGAAAATACACATTTCGGCACTGATAGAACTTTTACTTTTATCGGTATTTTAGGATATTTGCTTTATATGCTTGATCCTAAAGAGATGCGGTTATTTATTGCCGGTGGATTTGCTTTAACGGTTCTTTTCGGATTAAATTATTATCAGCGCATGGTAAGCCATCATGTGTTTGGGATTACTTCTATTGTTATCGGATTAATCACTTATTGCCTTGCTCCTATCGTGAGCACTCAGCCTTCTTGGTTTTATATTACAGTAATTGTTGCGGTATTGCTTCTTACAGAAATGAAAAGCAACTTTGTTCAGATAGCTCAGAAAATGCAGAACGATGAGTTTATTACATTGGCAAAGTTCTTGGCAATAAGTGGTGTGATTCTTCCTATTCTTCCTGAAAATAATTTGGTAAAAGGCATTGATTTAACTCCATATACGGTATGGTTAGCCACTGTTATTGTATCGGGTATATCTTATCTTTCCTATCTACTTAAAAGGTATGTTTTTCCAAATTCAGGGATTTATGTGTCAGGCATTTTAGGTGGTTTATACAGTAGTACTGCCACGCTAATCATTTTGGGACGCAAATGCAAGAAAGCCCCTATTGAAGAAATACCTCAATATCTTTCAGCGATGTTGATGTCCATAAGCATGGCCTACTTGCGTTTTATGGTTTTAGTCTTTATCTTCAGTTATGACACTTTTATATCGATATTTCCTTATTTGTTAATTATGGCAATCGTTTCAGGAGGGTATGGCATGTATGTTCATCACCATAACCTGAAGGAAAATATATTACAATTTGGCGATGAAGAGTTAAGTAATAATCCTTTGGAGTTTAAGGTTGCCCTAATCTTTGCAGGGTTGCTGGTGGTGTTTACAATCGTGACGCATTATACTTTTATGTATACCGGTTCAACGGGATTGAATGTACTTTCATTTATTTCAGGAATCACTGATATAACGCCATACATATTAAATCTATTGCAATGGAAGGGTGGCGTTTCCGTTCATTTGGCCGGTTTATGCAGCTTGCAGGCGATCGTCAGCAATAATGTTGTAGGTATGGTGTATGCTATATTTTTTTCGGGTCGGAGAAAAGAACTTATATCAGGTCTTACTCACAGTTATCTGCTGGTGATATTGATAAATGTAATCTTATTATTTTTTTATTCATTCATATGATTCATATGAATGGTACCATTTTTATGGTATATAAATGACTAAAAAGAGGGATTATTTCTTCCTATTCCTCATTGTATCTTTGTATCCAGGAATTGAAGCAATAATAGAAGTTACCCATCTAAAGCATTTGAAACCGGGATTTATCTATGTGTTGCATGAAGTAATGCATAGGATTTAAGGGGATTAGTTCTTTTGTTTATAGTGGGAATGTTCAATTAATCAGGGACGGGTCGTTGAAGGAGACACATCTATTGGGATCTATAGATTAAACAAACCGTGACATTGTTGGATGTTATTGCTGCTCAATTCATTTGTTTGATACGAATTTGGGCGTTATGTTGTTATAAAAGAGGAAAGCGCCTGAAGTTGCGATATCTTCAACGGTATGAATTTTGTTTATGAGCAAGTGTTGGTGTACCCATGAACGCAATTTCTTTTAGCGAGACGGTAGTGGTGGCTGATTAACCGATTTTATCGTTGAAGGTATTATTCAGAATTTGCTGTAAGAATGAAGGTGAATTACATGCAAATAAGTCTGTTTGGAATAGGAAAATTAGTTGTAATTGGCGGAATAAGAAAGGGTATGTTATTTTCTACATACCCTTTCTTGTTCAATAATCTTTTCTTTTCGGATTTTTAGGAAACCATCCTTTCTTCACTCTTTCCTTTTGTTCAAATATTTCTTTGATACTCCAGAACAGTGTACATGAAAGTACACCAAGTAGTGGTGATAAGTAAAGATCATCAACAAAAAGTGCTGCGATCAAGCAGATGAAACCCATAATCAGAAAAGCCCACCAACTTTTCACTCCCCAATAGTATTCAGCCTTGATCACTATGGGGTGAAACAAACCGATAATAAGGAATGTACATGCACCGATAATTATTCCGGTGAAATGTAGATTAGATAGAAGATCGGTCACGATTATTTGTTGGTATTTTTGATATTATTAATAATGATGGGTATTCTTTTCTTGATGCTTTGCTCAAGAGATATGAGTGTTTCTGTGGCTACAACTCCAGGAATACCTTGCATTTTATTGTTGAGTAGGTCCATTAATTGTTCGTTGTCACGAGCATACACTTTTGTGAGCATAGTATAAGGACCTGTGGTGAAATGACATTCTATCACTTCCGGAATTTTGTTCATTTGAGCTACAACATCTTTGTACATTGATCCTCTTTCGAGTTTGATGCCTACATAAGTACAAGTGGTATAACCTAAAGCTTTGGGATTTAAATGGAAACCAGAACCAGTGATTACGCCTAAATCAGTAAGCCGCTGTACACGCTGGTGAATGGCAGCTCTGGACACTTTACATTCAGCTGCAACGTCTTTGAATGGTATTCTGGCGTTGCCGGAAATGATGTCCAAAATTTTTTTGTCAAGACTATCTATCTTTTCCATGTTTTATATATTGATTTAAAATTCAACTAAACATATCATATAGTAAGCAAAGATATATATTTATTTTAATAATTCTAATTATTTCGAATAAAAAATATCTTTTATTTCAAAAAATGAGTAAATTCTATTCATCTGTTTATTCTTTTGCAAGATAGCAAAATGACACAAAAAAGGCTGCATCATATAAATGATACAGCCTTATTCTGTAATAAACAAATTAATTATTTGCCACCTACGCTAAGTAGTTCTATTTCGAAAATCAAAGTTGAGAATGGTTTGATGCTACCTGTATCTCTTGAGCCATAAGCCAAGTTTTGAGGAATATATACAATCCATTTTGAACCTGCAGGCATCTTTGTAAGAATCTCGGTCCAGCCTTTAATAACTTGGTTGGCAACGAAAGTTGCAGGTTGCTTACGTTTGAATGAGCTATCAAACTCTTTGCCATCAATGGTTGTACCACGATAGTTTACAGTAACTTTGCTAGTATCTTTAGGAGTTGGACCGTTTCCAGCTTTAACCACTTTATATTGTACCCCATCAGGTAAAGTGATGATTCCCGGTTTGCTCTTGTTTTCAGACAAGAATTTGTCACCGGCAGCTTTGTTAGCACCATATTGTTTTTCCAAAGATTTTGATTTGATTCTTTCCATGTTCATTTGAGCATATGTTTGTGCTTGTTGAACCGTCATGTCACCCTTTTTACCAAGTGTACCAGAGATGAAACCAGAAAGGAAGTTGTCAATATTGATCGTCTTTGTAGAATCTTGGCCAAATAGTTCGTGGTTAATACCTTTGATTACTTGGTTCTTGATTTGCTGACCGATTTGAATACCCATAAAATAAGCATCTTTCTTTTTGCTTGTTTTCTTTACTCCCTCTTTCAGACCCTTAATAAATTCATCCATGTAGGTAGTATCCATATTCATACGGATCAAGTAATCTTTCAAACCTTGAGTTTGAGCCATACCGATAGCATATGAAAGAGAATCTACGTCAGTTTTCAAATTGGCCTTGGGTGCTTTTCCTGTACAAGATGCCAAGATAGCGGCAAAGGCGATTGCCATTAAGAAGCTAACTTTTTTCATTTTTCTTTTAAAATATAATTTTTATAATACTTGAATTAATTCTACTTCGAAAATAAGCGTACTGTGAGGAGGTATCATTTCACCTGCACCTTGCTCTCCATACGCTAAGTTTGAGGGGATAAAAAGTCTCCATTTAGATCCCTCTTTCATAAGTTGTAATGCTTCAACCCATCCTTTGATTACTTGACTTACGCCAAATACTGCCGGTTCACCGCGTTTGATGCTACTATCAAAAAGTGTGCCATCAAGAAGTTTACCTTCATAATGGCATTTTACCTGGTCGTTGGCTGTAGGAGTTTTTCCATTACCTTCAGCCAGTACTTCATATTGCAGTCCGCTTGGTAAAGTCTTAATATTAGGATCTTTTGCATTTTCAGCTAAGAACTGTTTACCAGCTTCAATAGCAACCGTACTGCGTTTACCCTCTAATTCTGCAAAAGTCTTGTTTACTATGTCTCGTGCTTCAATATCTTCGATCTCTTTCTTGCTGTTTGAAAGAACAGCAACAATTGCTCTTGAGAAATCATCTGCATTGATTGTCTCTACACCTAGATCTTTCAAATTTTTTCCAAGGCCGATGCCGAGAGCGTAACTAAATTTATCCATAAATACAATATTATATTAATATTTTGACAAAAATAATTCTTTTATTTGAATGAATGATATATTTATGATTTCTTTTTTCTTATTTTTGTACTAATCTATAAATAAGAGACTAATATGAAAAATTTAGTAGTATTGTCTGGCGCCGGCATTAGTGCCGAGAGTGGTTTTAGTACTTTCCGTGATTCAGGTGGCTATTGGGATAAATATCCTGTGGAACAAGTGGCTACTCCCGAAGGATGGCTTCATAATCAAGAACTTGTAAATAATTTTTATAATATGTTGCGTAAGCAGCAATATGAAGTGAAACCTAATCAGGCACATAAGTTAGTGTCTGCACTTGAGGAACATTTTCATGTAACGGTGGTGACTCAAAATGTGGATAATCTTCATGAACAAGCAGGGAGCACGCAAGTGATTCATTTGCATGGTGAACTGGATAAGGTTTGCTCTTCACGTAATCCCAATGATCCTCGATATGTAAAGAAGCTTAGTAGAGATGAATCTGAAGTAAAACTCGGCGATTTGGCAGGCGATGGATCACAATGCCGTCCTTTTATCGTTTGGTTCGGTGAAGCTGTACCTAAAATGGAAGATGCCATTCTAGCAGCCGAAAAAGCGGATATTTTTCTTATAATAGGCACGTCATTAAATGTTTATCCCGCTGCAGGTTTGCTCAATTATGTTTCTGCTGAAGCAGAGGTGTATTTGATCGATCCAAAAGAGGTGAGAGTTACAAGCGGACGCAAGGTGCATGTTATTCAAAAGAAAGCGTCTGAAGGAATGACGGAGTTAGTTGAACAATTACTTTCGAAATAGTGCTGAATTAGCAATAAACATTTACGATATGAAGCAATATGTATGTAAAGTTTGCGGTTGGGTTTATGATGAAGCCAAAGGTGATCCTGATAACGGTATAACTCCGGGAACAGAATTTGAAGATTTACCTGAAGATTGGACTTGCCCCCTTTGTGGAGTCGGTGTTGAGGACTTTGAAGAAGAGTCGGAGTAATCTTTAATCTTTCTTTAATTTCTGATACCCAACTTGGATGAACGAAGATTATGCAATGCACCTGTTCTTTGAAAGTTTTTATCTCTAAAAATAGAGGTATCATTTTGTTAAGCAAATCTTTAAATACCATATTTTTACCACAGAAAATTCCATTATGAATAGATTTTATACTATCTGTAATTAGGGATTTTTGTTGTTGGCATCTAGTGGAGACATTGAGTGTTATTCATTGTAGTAATTGTTATTTTCTATCTGGAATTGGTCTTGATTTAAGGGCTTCTTTGCTCGGTCTTTCTGAATCCTTTTTAGGAAGAAAGATAGTTTTTCCATTATATATCTCATATTCTGTTTTTTTTAAAAAATCACTAATAATGATTCTATAATTCTCATCTATTCCCAATAAGTGTAAATCGAAAAGGTCGTGAATATCCGATCTTAATAGAATTCCATTTTCTATATGATTAGTCTTCTCTCCTTTATATGAAAAAATATGGGCTGCTTGTAAAACAGGGATTACTGTAGATCCACTTATTGCACATTTCCCTTCATATGCTTTTAATAATTCTTTTCTGAATCTATTTTGACCTCTTCTTTTATTAATTGAAACTAATTGTTTCTCTGATTCATTTTCTATACTTTGTAGATTAAAGGAAGTTTCATTATGAAAATTGGCATCATTAGGCAAACAGCTATTTGTCTGATTTGTAACCAAATCGTTCCATTTATATTCTTCCAGATTTGCTGAAATTAAGATTCTTTTTGTAGGATTTCCACCTTTTGTATCACTATTTTCTTTTTTATTTGCAACAGCCTTAGATATTTTAAGTCGCAATTCTTTTACGTCATTACTTGTTATAGTAATATTAGTTTTCCCATCAATTTTGATGGCCCTTTCTTTGGAAGATTTAAGGAGGTAAGGTTTGGAAATCAGATAAATTTTAATGGTACCAATATCATATCTGTTTTTCAAGCGATCTAAAATAATCTCGAGAGCAGATAAATAATCTGGATTTCTTATCGACTTTGATTCCTTTGCTCCACTTCTTGATTCTAAAACTAAACCACTTATTTCATCGTATTTTTTAAATGTGACGACAGAATCTAATAGCTTATTTTGGTCATTAATTACTTTCATGAAATAATGTTTATTAATAATATTGGAAATTGTAAAGAAGATACAAATCCATTTGTTTGTTTTCTCTTGCAAACTTACATAAAAAGACTGCGATTTTAAGTGAGTCAGCATAAAAAAATTCCGAATCGCCATTCTATTGGCGATTCGGATGGTTCTTTCTGATTTTTAAAGTTTTACCGGACAGCAATAATAGATAAATTATTCTTTATTCGGTCTCTTTACCTGCAAATTCCATCAAATAGGCTTTGATGAATCCATCTATATTTCCGTCCATTACGCCTCCAACGTCACTGGATTGATAATTCGTACGGTGATCTTTTACTCGTCTATCATCGAATACATAACTGCGGATTTGTGATCCCCATTCGATTTTCTTCTTTCCAGCTTCAATTTTATCTTGTTCCTTTTTGCGTTTTTGAAGCTCTATGTCATAGAGTTGAGAGCGCAATAATTTCATTGCATTTTCTCTGTTCTCCAGCTGTTTACGGCTCTCGGTATTCTCAATAAGTATTTCTTTCTCTTCGCCGGTTTCCTCATCAATATATTTATAGCGCAAACGTACACCGGTTTCCACTTTATTGACGTTCTGTCCACCGGCACCACCTGATCGGAATAAATCCCATGAAATGGATGCTGTGTCAATTTTCACTTCGATGGTATCATCTACAAGCGGTGTGACAAAAACGGATGCGAAAGATGTCATCCTCTTCCCTTGCGCATTATAGGGAGATACACGAACCAAACGATGAACTCCGTTTTCACCTTTTAAATAGCCGAAAGCGTAGTCTCCTTCAAATTGCATGGTCACAGTTTTAATTCCTGCTTCATCACCATCCAGCAAAGTGCTTAAAGTGACTTTATATTTCTTTGATTCAGCCCAGCGCATGTACATACGCATTAGCATCGAAGCCCAATCCTGACTTTCCGTACCACCGGCACCAGAATTGATTTTAAGTACGCATCCCAATTCGTCAGCTTCTTCACGAAGCATATTTTTCAATTCGAGAGCTTCTATTGCTTTTATTGTTTTGGCATAATCAGTGTCTATCTCTTCTTCGGTTACAAGATCTTCTTTGTAGAAGTCAAATGCCAATGAAAGCTCGTCAGCAAAAGTTCTTATTTCGCTATAACCTTCAATCCACTTATGCAAGTCTTTTACAAGTTTCATTTGTTGTTCGGCCTCTTTCGGGGCATCCCAAAATCCCGGAGCCTGCGTCCTTAGCTCTTCTTCTTCGACTTGGATCTTTTTATTGTCGATGTCAAAGATACCTCCTCAGCGCATCAGTGCGCTCTTTCACGTCCTTAAGTTGTTCGATAGTTATCATAAATAATTTTTGTATAAAAGATTGATATAAAATATTTTCGATGCAAAATTACAAAAAAAATCGCAGCTCTGTCATACTTGTTTAAAAGAATGCCGTTCTTTTCTTTGTTGAGCGAACCAATTATCTCAGGATATTGTAAAAGGAGCAAGTGTTCTTTTAGGCTAACACTTTAGAGAAGAGAGAAAGAATTTTTTCCCAAAATCTAATATCACAGTGACTTTGATTTTACCCTTCATCCTTCATATCCCTTTATTCATGGGCGCTCCGAGATGAACGAATGAAGGCAGCGTTTCGTTTTGTGCCTTCATTTGTACGTTGTGACAAGATGAAATTATGTTACTTATATTGCCTTAACTAGATGTAAATTTGACGAGTACCGAGTTAAGCCTTAATGAATTAGTGTAAATTTGATAGTTTGGCTTCTTTTTTAAAGTGGTCAAATCTGACCACTTTAAAATTAGGGCTATAATTATTTTCCAAGTTCCGAAAAACTCTATAGCATACTATTGTAAAGTCAATTTTTGATGATATCCGCAGCTCTACTCTCATGTCTTTTTTTGTTTTCATCCTTCATTGGTATACCTTATCAGTATGATTTTGGTAAACTGTACACTTCATCAGGATGATATAAGACTATTTGTAACCGTTTACAGGATAATATATAAGACTCTGTATACCGACATGAATAATTGGCACATCTAACGTGCATTTTCTCACTTACTCATTTGTATTTTCATTTTCTACAACTGTAAAAAACATTTCTTACCTAGGTGGAAAACGTTTTTCACCCAGGTAAGAAATGATTTCCACCCGGGTAAAACGATAGTTTTGTGGCAAGAAAATGATAAAAAGTAGGCATGTATTCTACGATCTGCCTATAGGCTTGTCTGAACTTGATACCTGGTGTTCTAAGCAGTAGGCAAGCAATTGGGGATAATAGTAGACAAATTTGATTTCTCAGGACTGCTATTTGAGGAGGAATATTGGTCTGCATATGAAGGCACGAAATGAAAAAGTGCCTTCATACGTTCATTCGGAAACGCCGATGGATAAAGGGATATGAAGGATGAAGGGTAAAATCAAAACTCAGGTGTTTCAGAGAAATCGACCTTTTGAATATTCTGCGATAGCTCTCAACAGGATTGTTCTTCTCATTTCTTCTCTTATGTGTGCCGACAATTCAAACATCAATTCACAAATGCCAACAGAGTATAACAGGGTTAATTTAAATATAAAACAAGCATAGTTATTTAAATGCATATAATAATATTCATGTATATTTGCATGAATATCAAAAACTAATAATATGAATTACTTTCAGTAAACTGTTTTTACCTAAAAACATATTTATTAGATATTGATGGAGCTTCATCTATGGTTATGCTGTAGGTCTTTCGCACACAGTGAATAAATTAATAAACAATGAATCATAAATTTGTATATCCGATCTTACTAACGATCAATTTTATTTTGTTGGGATGTAGTGAAAGTAACTCTGTTCCCCAACAAAGTGCTGCAACAGACAGTATAGAAGTATATAAGGATTATCCTGCTACATCTAGTGAAAAGTTTAAAATGGGTGATACGATTCCCGCTTTCATATCAACTTCATTCAATTTGTATTTCAAAACATCGTACGATTCATTATATGTACCTGCTGTACAAAATAATATGGAGCTGGTACGATCTGAGCATAACTTGTATCGGATTACTCCAACAAGTGTAGGTAAAGATCTAATTTATGCACTACCAGATCATGCTACTGTTGATGCAAATAGTAAAGACTATATTTGTATAAAGATTAAAGGGTATAATTTATCCTATTTAATATCTAGTGATACGTGTGTTATAGAGGCTCCATCAAATGTAACAAAAAATAAAATAAGTAATGAAATTCATGATTCATTTTTACCGTCCAAACTAGGTCAGTTGCAATTTAAGTATGTGACAAAAACAAGTGGTGATTTTATCTATCGCAAATTGCCTTCTTATAAGACGGATTCCATAACGGGAACGTTTACCACCGATAAAGATGTTATTTATAATAGTCCCAATGATTTTTCAATTACATACCAGCTCTCTTATCAAGGCAAAACTCAGACCATATTGTTGAAAAAAACAGAAGGTCAATTTTGTCTAGTACAAGACTTTACGAAATATTTTCAAACTGAATATCCTTCAGCCGGCATTACAAGTGCAATTCTATATTCAACGGCTACGGAAAATTCGGCTACTTGGTCGATGCCATGAATTGAAAGCAGGCATTGCAAACTGATTAATAAAACCTCATAAGATCTTCTTGTGAGGTTTTTATTTAGTGAGTATCAGCTTTATCGGCATCAGTAACAGCAGATATATTCCTTATGAGTCCTTCATATTTTGCACGTTTCGCAGCCGACCCTTTGAATATTCTGCGATAGCTCTCAACAGATAAGTTTTGCCAGTCTTCTTCGGCATTATTGAAGAACTCTTCATTGGGTTGTAGGTCCGGTTCGTTGTTTGCTGTGGCAAAGCGACTATTCCAAGGACAAGCTTTTTGACATTCATCGCATCCGTAAATAGTTCTTTTCATTGCCTGCTTTACGCTTGCCGACAATTCTTTGTGATTTTCAATTGTTTGATAGGAAAGGCAGAGATTTGCATTCAGATTACCATCCGAGGTTAATGCATGTGTAGGGCATGCCTCTAAACAGCGTTTGCAGCTTCCACAATGGCTTTTCTTGGGGGAATCGTATTCTAGCTCGCTATTGAGTATTATCTCGCCTAAGAAGAAAAAAGAGCCTGCTTTAGGAATGATGAGTAAAGTGTTCTTTCCCACCCACCCTAGCCCGCTTTTCCAAGCCCAGTATTTTTCAAGGATTGGTGCGGTGTCACAGAAAACTCTTCCTGAAGATTGTGGATCTATTGTTCGGATATATTCCAATAGTCTCGTCAATTTGTTTTTTACAAGATCGTGGTAGTCTTTACCATAAGCATAGTATGCAAATTGCAATTGCTCTTTGTTCAGAATCTTTTGAGGATAGTAATTGAGGGCAACAGATATAATGCTCTTGGCACCTTCAACTAATAAGCTTGGATCATAGCGTTTATCTTGATTGCGCTCAAGGTATGACATATCGGCTTGGAATCCATTCCCCACCCATTGATTGAATCTCTCTCTTTCTTTTGAATCAACAGGCTCTGCCGGTGCGACACCACAAGCAGAAAAGCCGAGGTTCAACGCCTCGGCTTTTATTAATTTGGTTAGATCACCAGAGTTCATAATAACTTAAATTCATATCCATTTTCAAGTAACCAGTCAATAGAACGTGGTAGGGCGTACATCATATTTTTTTCGCTCTTTACAGAATCATGAAAGGTGATAATCGATCCGTTGCGTACGTATTTTTTTACGTTCTCAAAGACCTGTACTCCATTTCGTTTCTTACTGTAATCACGGGTTACCAGATCCCACATTACTATTTTGTACTTCTTTCGAAGTATATAGTATTGTGAAGGTGTCATATGCCCATGTGGCGGACGAAAAAGATCTGTATGCAAGTACTCGTTTGCTTTCTCTGCATTTTCCAGGTATTTTTCCATCGAATATTCAAACCCCTTGATGTGGTTGAATGTATGATTTCCTAACTTGTGTCCCCTTTCCTTGACCATTTCAAATTCTTCATGATACTTTCTGATATTGTCGCCCACCATGAAGAATGTAGCCTTGATATTATATTTATCCAGTAAATCTAATACCCAAGGAGTTACTCTCGGTATTGGGCCGTCATCAAAAGTCAGATAAACTGCCTTTACATTCGGATCCATTCTCCAGAGAGCACTCGGGTATAATATACGGAATATTTTAGGTGGTTGTTCTATCAGCATTTATCGCGCTCCTTGTAATACACCTCCTATTCGTGCATTTAACTTGTTATAGTAAGTATAGAACTTAGCTCTACACATTTTAGCTTTCGGTGATTTATTACTTTCCAGTATTTTGCACATTTCATCCAATTCATAAAGTTGCAATGCGCAGCTTTGAGCTGATGCTTGAATTTGTGCATCTGAGAAGTCGTTGTACCAATTGAGGTATTGGGCTGATTTGTCGAACAGTTCTGTGACGATATGTTCAGCTTTTGCCTTTTGACCTAATTGATAGTAGCACTGAGCTATATTTTGTGAATAGCAACTGTAGTCATGTGGAACAGTCTTTTCAGGTATAACCTTTTCACCGTAGTTCAACAATTTCAGAGCTTTCTCTTTTTTGCCTTCTTGTATCAATTGAGTTGCCAATTGGGAGAACAAACGACGATGTGATTTGCACATACTCATGATGTTTTCGTCAATATAGACCTTTGGATTGTCTAATCCGCCCCACTTGAACTTTGTCATTATGTTGTTGTACATTTTCTCAGAATCGATGCGAGGTCCCTTAGCACTTTGGAAAGGTGTGATTCGATAAGCCATACCTTCGAGTGTGAAATAATTATCGAAACACAAATGATTTTCAGGACCTACGGTAATAGCCATATAAATAGGTCTCTTCCAATCTGTATTTGACAACATTTCAAGCATCATCAATTCCGATTTAGACAGTCCGGTTTTGCCTTTCAAGCTGATAACCATTTGATCTGGAATCTTTCCGTGTAATGAATCAGGAATCATCATGCCTGATGCAAGTACAGCGTTCTTGTCGATAGGGACTATGATACTGTCGGTTGGAATGCAATGCATTTCAGGATTATCAGAAAGTACCCATTTGTGAATGATATTTTTAAGTTCAAACGGGTTGTCGCCTAACATTTGTTTTGCCTCTTTCGGATTGTTCTTCATCAATTCCAGAATTTGGGTTTTCAAGTTTGGCTGAACTTGCAGATACTCATTTGTACCATTGGCATATTGAATGCTTGTCCAATTGATAGGAATTGCCGGTGAACTGTATGACGGACGCTTCATCTGATCTATGTACCAGTTGGTTTGTAGATAACTTAAATTGCAGACTCTTACATCCGTACGCACACCTTCAGTTTCCTGATTGTACCATAATGGGAAGGTATCGTTATCGCCGTTGGTATAGATAATCGGATTACCTTTTTCCTGACACGAGTTCAGATAATTTTGTCCGAAGTCTCGACATGTATATCTGCCTGAACGATCATGATCATCCCATGTTTGGCTTACCATTTGGATAGGAACAAGCAAACATACTAAAGAAGCCAGAATTGAAGCCGGCAGCTCTTTCATTTTTATTCTTTCATGCAGGAACTTGTATACCATTGCCACACCCATACCTATCCATATGGCAAATGCATAGAAAGATCCCGCGTATGCATAATCTCGTTCACGCGGTTGCCCCGGAGCTTGATTCAAATAGATGACGATGGCAATACCGGTCATGAAGAACAGGAAGAATACTTCCCAGAACCCCTGGATGCCTTTTTCCCCTCGATATGCCTGGAAGAATATTCCTAGAACTCCTAGCAGCAAGGGTAAGCAATAGAATACGTTGTATCCTTTATTTTGAGCTAATTCATCGGGTAAATGAGTTCGGTCTCCAACGAGATATTTATCAATAGAGTTGAATCCTGTTATCCAGTTTCCATGTTCCACTTCACCGCTGCCTTGTAAATCATTCTGCCGCCCTGCGAAATTCCACATGAAATAACGCCAATACATGAAGTTCAATTGATAAGTGAAGAAGAATTTGATGTTTTCCCATTGGTTCGGCATATTCACCATTTGCGTTTGTCCGCCGGCGTCATACGCAACATCATGTCCTGTAATGTTTACCCATCTTTTGTAATCTTCAGCATGTGCCGCATCATACATACGTGGGAAGAGCATGTTTTGTGCGTATACATAATCGCTCATGCCATCCTTAGCAACATATTGATCTTTTTCGTTAGGATCCTTTTTGTCCTTACGTACATAAGAAGGAGTTCCTTTATCTATTTTGTATCTGTATCCTCCATCAACAGCCTCCAAAGCCGGTTTTGAAGAAAATGCAGGTCCCCAGAACAAGGGTCTTGTACCATATTGTTCGCGTCCCAAATACTCTCCCAATGAGAATACGTCTTCAGGTGAATCTTCATCCAAAGGAGGATTAGCAACAGAACGAATGACGATCAGTGCATAAGACGAGTATCCAATGACAATCATCATCATGCAAAGCAATGTAGTGTTCAGTACTCTTGGACTTGCTTTGTGTTTCTTACTGATAGTTTTTGAATTCAGATAGAACGCAAGAATGCTTAATGCAACGATACCAATAATTGCGCAACTAACGCCATGTCCGTAGAACGGAATACCAAGTAAGCCGATTGTGATAATAAATGACCAGCTCATTCGCTTGTCACTCTTTTCAACAAAGGTTTCATAAACACCCCAGATGATTGAAGCAACAAGAAGGAAAATATAGATGACAAAACCGGTGTTGAATCCAAATCCTAAAGTGTTGACAAAGAACAGTTCGAACCAACCGCCTACTTTTACAATACCCGGAACAATACCGTATAGTACTACTGCTATAAGGATCATACTTCCAAGTAAAGCAATCAAGCTGCCTTTCAGGTTGGCTTTAGGGTTCTTTTTATAATAATAAACCAGTACAATAGCTGGAATACACAGCAAGTTCAATAAATGTACTCCAATGGACAGTCCGGTTAAATAGGCTATAAGTACGAGCCATCGGTCACTGTGAGGTTCATCGGCCACATCTTCCCATTTCAGTATCAGCCAGAAAACGACGGCGGTGAACATGGATGAGAAAGCGTAAACTTCACCTTCAACCGCGCTGAACCAGAATGTATCGGAGAATGTATAGGCAAGTGCACCAACAGCTCCTGCACCCATAATGAGGATGATCTTACTCGGCTTTTTGTAGTCGCTTTCATCAGTAATGATTAACTTGCGTGTGAGGTGCGTAATGGTCCAAAACAGGAACAAGATACACGTCGCACTCAATAAAGCCGACATCGTGTTGACCATACGTGCAACTAATGCCGGATCACTAACAAATTGCGTGAACAGATTTGAAGTAAGCATAAAGAATGGAGCGCCGGGTGGGTGTCCGATTTCAAGCTTATAGCCTGTTGATATAAACTCGGGGCAATCCCAAAAGCTCGCTGTAGGTTCAATTGTCATGCAATAGACAATAGCAGCAATCAAAAATATGAACCACCCTACGAGGTTGTTCACCAATTTGTACTGTTTCATTAAATTATCAATTAGGTATGTATTATCATTTTAATTGGTTGCAAATATATAGAAAGATTTATATAAAACATACAAAATGATGAGGTTTCACATTTATTCAAAGTAATTTCTAATCCAGTCATAAGTTCTGTCAGGACCATTATGATAGGTAAGGCTATGGTCAACGTATGCAATATTTTTAGAATGGTCTATTAATGATTCCAGTTCATGCGAAATGATAATGATTGAACATCTGTAGTTGATTTCAGCAAGAATGTTGTAGAGTTTCTTCTCAAATCGCTTATCAACATATGTATTAGGTTCGTCAAGGATCACTACTTCAGGGTCTGAAACAATTGCTCTTCCCAGCAATGCGCGTTGTAGTTGTCCTCCTGAAAGTTCGCCTATCGTTTTGTTTTCCAGTCCTTCAAGTTCTATTTTTGAGATAATATTTTTTACTTGTTCATGATCTTGTGGAGTATAGCGTCTGCCCCATAATTTCTTCTGGTCCAGACCGGATAGGATTACTTCATAAACAGATATGGGGAACTTTTTATCAATAAGATTGTACTGTGGCAAATAGCCGATGTTGAGTTTCTCTGTTTTATCTTCATCTTTATAGAAAGTAATGGATCCCTTAGTGGGTTTTATTTGTTTCAGCAACACCTTTACGAGTGTAGTTTTTCCTCCACCGTTAGGACCGACAATGCCGAGAAAATCTTGTTTATATATTTTCAGATTAACGTCGGCCAGCACTGTTTGATTGTCATATCCGGCATTTACATTCTGCAGTTCGATAATAGGATCCATATAATGCGATTAGTGCTTAAGTTGTTGAGCAATATATAGCATTTGCTTTTCCCAGTCATGTGCTATGGGATCAATCGGTATGATCTTAGCATTTATAGATTTGGCTATTATTTCTGCGTTATGTTGATCGAACTCTTTTTGTACAAATATAATTTTTACATTATTTTTCTTTGCATCCTTGATCACATCCTGTAGATGCATAGGCGAAGGCGTTTTCCCATTTTCTTCAATCACAATCTGCTTCAATCCATAATCTCTAGCAAAATAGGTGAGTGAGGGATGATATATCACAAACGATTTATTTCCATTTTTTAATAAGAATTTGATGCTATCATTAAGTATGTTTACTCTTTTCTTAAATGCAATTGTTTGTTGTATATAATATGTTTCGTTGTTTTTATCAAGTTGGATGAGCATTCTGCAAATGTTGTTTGCAATGGTTAGCACATTTTTTGTTGACTCCCAGGTATGTGGGTCTTTATTGTGCGTTTCCTTGATACCCGCAGATTCATTGAATAACAAAAGGTGGGGGGCGTTGCTTAGTAAACGATTAATCCATGCATTTTCAAATCCAAGTCCGCCAATTCGCAGGTAGCCTTCACTTTTGTTCAATGCAACAATTTGTGATGGAGTAGGGTCATAATTCTCAGGATTATTGCCTTTAGGTACCATAGTTTCAATCTTGAATTTATCTCCGGCTATTTGTTCAATAAAGTATTTTTGTGGTTCGATTGTTACGTTAATGATTCTTTTTGTTTTTCTTTGATGAGGAGAGCATCCTGCTAAAAAAAGGAGAATTATAAGGGGAATATATGTGATAAAGGACTTTTTCATAATAACTAATTTTATTATTGAGCAACAAAAATACTAAAAAAAGTACTGATCACTGAAAGAATTTCAATAATAATTTTTGTAAGCTGTTTATGGCAAACAATAATGGAATTGTCATTGCAATATATCTAATAAGTTTGCCCACAAACATGGATGTGGTGGTAGCAAATTGATTGGTACGCATAAATCCAAGTGTTACTGCGATTACTTCACCAACTGCCGGAAGAAAAGCAAAAAAAGCCATATATGAGCCATGCTTCTTAAGTTTCTTCTGCATGGAATCAATCTTGTCATGATTCAATTTCATGTATTTTTCTACCCATTCTGTTTTCCCGGCATATCCCATATAGTAGCAACTCATTCCTCCGATTGTATTACCGACAGATGCCAAGAGTACACAGGATATCGGTTCCAACCCTAATTTTATAAGTGCTATAAGTACAAGTTCTGAACTAAAGGGGAGTATACTGCCAGAGACTACTGCAGAAATGAATAGTCCGGGATATCCCCATTGTACCATTGTCGCTTGCAAAGTATTGATGATTGCATTCATGAGATTGTATATATGTATGTTGATGTAAGGATGAATATGGAACTTAAAAATAATATGTTAATAGCCTTATTGTTGGTAAGTGCTAAAAAATGTCCTATGAGAATGGAACTTGTAATCAATAATAAGGAGTAATATAGATCGAAATTTTGCGGGCGAATGATCGTCAATGCCAGCAAAAAGAGGCTTAGCCATATGATGAAGAACAAAAAATCGCGAGTCTTTATTTTGTCTTTCCAATTGTTCAGCAATAGATGTATGATTGCTATGATATTTGTAACAACCACATATCCAAGTAATAATTCACGGCTAAGATTTAAATGTGAGAAATCAAATAGTGAGAAATTATCTATTACTCCTTCAAAGTTATCGATCAGCCACATTTGATTGAAAATGAATGCATAGCTTACGATCAGTAGATAAGGGACACAGAGCCCCATTATTCCTGAAAAGAAACTTTTAATCGATAATGATTGAAACATGTATTCTCCAATCAAATAGATGGGTATCAGCATTATTAAATCAGGAAAGAGAATGCTTGCAAACCCTAATAATCCCCATGCATGATAGATGTTGCCCATCGGTCTCTTTTCTTGGTAACTGTCAAGCAGGAAATATAATGAGAAGCTCATCAGCAGCATTACGATCGGTGATGGTTGCCATGAATGGAGGTTGATGGATGTACCAAGCATGACAAAGAATAATGTGGCGGGAATTGTTGTTCTTACGCGTATTAATGCAAAAGTATTGTTTATGACCAGCAGAAATAACCCTGCTAATGTAAATATAGCAATATTTATGATTCTTAGAATAAGAGTATCTAAGGTGATATACTTGCTGATCGCATCCCAAAGAGAAGTTGATTCAGATGTTATAAAATGTGCCTTAGACGGTTCCGGCACAAAAAATGCCAGAACAATCATAACTATGATCGCTAATGGAAGTGATAACCTACCAAAAACAATTTGCTGTTGCAGATATTTGTTACGCATTTCCCTTATAAGTCAAACCCGATATCGTGTCGATAATATTTTTTATCAAAGTTAATTATTTCTGCACTCTCAAATGATTTCATCAATGCTTCTTCTTTGTTTTTGCCATATGAACTGACAGCAATGACACGTCCTCCGTTAGTTACCACTTGATCGTCTTTAAATGTCGTTCCTGCATGAAATACTGTGCTGTTTTTTACATGATTGATTCCTTGAATAGGATAACCTTTTACATAGACCTCAGGGTATCCGCCGGAAACTAACATTACACAAACGGCTGTTCTTTCATCAATTTCCAATGTCTTTTCGTCAAGGTTTCCTGCAGCAACTCCTTCAAACAGACTCACTAAATCACTCTTTATGCGGAGCATGACACTTTCTGTTTCAGGATCGCCCATTCTCACATTGTATTCAATGACCATAGGTTCATTGTCGACTTTGATAAGTCCAAGGAAAATGAATCCTTTATAGGATATATTCTCTTCAAGCAGACCCTCTATTGTCGGTTTGATAATGCGTTCTTCCACTTTTTTCATGTAAGTGTCATTGGCAAACGGTACTGGTGAAACCGATCCCATACCTCCTGTGTTCAGGCCTTTATCCCCGTCTCCAATTCGTTTGTAGTCTTTAGCGACAGGTAATATTTTATAATGTTTTCCGTCTGATAATACGAATACGGAACATTCTATGCCGGAAAGAAATTCTTCGATGACAACTGTTCCGGAAGCTTCTCCGAATTTGCCATCAAGCATATTACTTAATTCTGCCTTGGCTTCATCAAGTGTCGGTAATATCAATACACCTTTGCCGGCACACAATCCGTCGGCTTTTAATACATAAGGTGCCTCTAGTGTGCTTAAGAAATCGTATGCTTCATTAATTGTTTCTCGAGTGAAACTTTTATATTTAGCTGTAGGGATATTATGTCTTTGCATGAATGCTTTAGCAAACTCCTTGCTTCCTTCAAGTTCAGCTCCTTTTTGTGTCGGTCCGATAACGGATACGTTTTTAAGAATCGGATCATTTGCGAAGTAGTCAGTGATTCCTTTTACTAAAGGAACTTCAGGGCCTACTACTACCATGTCTACCTTATTGTTGATGACAAACTCTTTTATCGCTTCAAAATCATTTTCCTCCAAATCTACGTTCTCTCCAACTGTTGCTGTCCCGGCATTTCCCGGAGCAATGTAGAGTTTTTCCACTTTCGGACTTTGAGCAATTTTCCATGCCAGCGCATGTTCGCGGCCTCCTGAGCCAAGCAATAACAGTTTCATGATTTTATGGTTTTATTTCAAATAATCTTCAAAATAACGCGTAATCTTCTCATGTAGATGCACTCTATCTCGTCCCATCACATTATGATCATGTCCGGGATAAGTAAAGAAATCGGGATATGTACGCGCTTCAACACATGCTTTTAAGAATGAGAACGTATGCTGAGGCACACATGTTTTATCATTATAGTCATGAATGATAAGTAAATGATCTTTCAGATTACCTGCAAGATTCTTTAAATCGCATTCTTTATATCCTTCAGGGTTTGTTTGCGGAGTATCCATATAACGTTCTCCGTACATCACCTCATAATATTTCCAATTAATGACAGGACCACCGGCAACACCGGCTTTGAATACTCCAGGGTGACGTAGCAGCATAGCTACAGTCATGTGCCCGCCGAAGCTCCAGCCATGAATGCCTAGTCTGTTGGCATCCACAAAAGGTAGAGATTTAAGGAAATCCACTCCTTTCATTTGATCTTTACACTCTTCGACACCTAAATGACGAAAGGTGCAACTTTCAAAGTCGAATCCTCTATTTTCACTTCCTCTGTTGTCTACTGTAAACATGATATAGCCTTTTTCAGCCATATACAAATCCCAGCCACGCACATCATATTGCCAACTATTGTGGATCATTTGAGCATGTGGGCCACCGTATACATAGATGATTGTAGGGTATTTCTTGTTCGGATCGAAATTTGCGGGTTTGATCAGTCGGTAATGTAAGTCAGTGACACCATCCGCTGCTTTGATTGTGCCGGTTTCAATAGTCGGCATTTCTATTCCCTCGTAAGGATTTGGTGCGGTAAACAAGTTTAGATCTTTATGAGAAGAAACTTTTATCAAATCTATTTTGTTCGGAATGTTAGGTGTTGAATAGGTATCAATAGCATATTCACCTGATGCACTTGTTTTTACGTGTTCCACTCCATTTTGTGCCTTTCCGTAGTAAGTCACATGTCCTTTTAGATCTACTTCAGCTGCGTTGCTTTGTAATGGAGAGAGACCTGTCGTTGTAATTAAGATGCTCTTTTTCTTTCTATTGAATCCGTCAATGCTTTGTACAAGCCATTTGCCTTTTGTGAGTTGGCGGATGAGTTTTCCTTCCGTATCAAAAAGATAAAGGTGATTAAATCCGTCTTTCTGACTTTGATAAATGAATTGATTCTCATTCCATGGTAGGAAGGTTAGGGGATGTAGCGGTTCTACGTATTTAGAATTAGTTTCTTCGTAAAGAACCTTTTCCTTTTCTCCGGTTACAGCGTCATAGCGAATAAGTTGAGAATGATTTTGATCCCGGTTTAATTCTATTACATAGATCGTTTTCTCATCGGGGCTCCATGAAACATTAGTAAAATATCTGTCAGTAGGATCTACGGTTTTCAAATAAACGGTTTTCCCTGTTTGAGGATTATATATTCCTATTGTTACTTTGTGGCTAGTCATTCCTGCCATCGGGTAACGAATAGGTTCTGCAGTAGCAATGCGTGCATCAATATCAACTAGTGGATATTGAGTGACCATGCTTTCATCCATACGGTAAAACGCCAGAAGTGTACCTTTCGGGCTCCAAAACGTTCCTTTAGTAATGCCAAACTCGTCTCTATGAACTGATTTTCCACATACTATTCCCTCTTTTGTTTCATTTGTAATGGCTGTATCCTTACCGTCCGAAGTAGCCAGATACAAATTATTTCCTTTCGTGTATGCCAATGAATAATTAGCCGCACAGAAATCTATGTTTTCGGCATTCTCCTTAGGAGTGATTATCTGTGTAATTGTTTTAGAACCGAAATCATAAGCAACATATTGCTTTGCAAGCGGTATGATCACAATTTTCTTTTCAGCAGAAGGAAACGTTATGTAATAGAAATGATGCAGTTTCTCCAGGTTCTTGTCAGAGAGAGCTTTGTTTATTTCTTCAAGTGTAAAAAGTTTATTTTTCTTTCCAGTTTCAGGATTAATGGCAGATACATCATCATCAGTTGGGAAAATGCATTTATTTCCCCACCACTGTACGCCATAAACGTTTTTGGGAACATATTTCCAATGAGTGTCCCCGCCTGGAATTAGTTCTTCAAGTCCAAGGGTGGTTGACTGATTTTGTTGCGCTAAAACAGAGGATGTTAGAGCTAACGATGCGCATAATGCCATAATAATCTTTTTCATTCTTTAGTATCTTTATCTAAATGTCTTGAATATGTAGCATTTCTAGGACGTTTGCTTCGCGTAGAATCCATATCATCTGTTTTCTTTGGTGAAAAGTCTTTTCTATCGCTACTATTCTTTTCGTAATCACGTTTGCGATCAGGTCTTTCCGTATGCGAATAATTATTCGAGCTGCGTGGACTTCTATCAGAGGAATGGTAGCCATCAGAACTGCGAGGACTTCTTTCAGAAGAACTAGAGCCTCTATCATAGCTGCGTGGGCTTCTATCAGAGGAATGGTAGCCATCAGAACTACGGGGACTTCTATCAGAATAATTAGAGCCTCTATCATAGCCGCGAGGGCTTCTATCAGAGGAATGGTAGTTATCAGAGCCGCGTTGTCGTCTATCAGAATCACTAGAGTCTCTATCAGAGCTACGAGGTGGTCGTCTATCAGAAGAATTTGAGTAACCATTTGGACGTGGGCTTCTATCTGAGGAATTAGAATGTCTGTCCAGCTTGTATCTATTGTGAGCAGGTTCTCTATCATCAGCGTGCTCCCCTTTATATTCTTTATATTTTCCACCGAATATTTGATATTGGTGAAATTCACATTCTAATGCACCATTAAACAACGGAATTCGTTCAGTTGCCTTTAATCCGATTTGATCAAAGCATTCGCGATGATAACTTAATATCCACGCCTCATTACCGGTAAATGCATGTTTCAGACGTTCGCCGATCATTTTGTATAAGTCTAGAATATCATCTGTTGAAATGCGCTCACCATAAGGAGGATTCGTTATGATTAATGACTTTTGTTCAGGTTGTTTGAAATCCTGAAAAGATTGAAGTTCCAGTTCTATGTTCTTTCCCAATCCAGCTACTTTCACATTATTTCTGGCAATAGCAATAGCATTTACGTTGTTATCATATCCGTAAATATGGCACGTCTGCTCTTTTTCTTGAGAATCATCGTTATAAATAGTTTGTAGCAAATCCTCATCAAAGTCTGCCCATTTTTCAAAAGTATATCCTTTTCTGAAAACACCCGGAGCAATATTTCGTGCAATAAGTGCAGCTTCGATAGGTATTGTTCCCGAGCCACACATTGGATCTATCAAATCACATTCGCCGCGCCATCCGGTCATTAATATCATGCCGGCCGCCAAAGCTTCGTTTAAAGGAGCCTCCACAGCTTCTTGTCTATATCCGCGACGGTGTAATGATTCTCCAGATGAATCAAGTGAGAGAGTACAATGATTCTCTGCTATATGAATATTCAATTGAATATCAGGATTGTTAATTCTGACAGAAGGGCGTTCACCCGTCTTCTCTCTAAAATAATCAACAATAGCATCTTTTACCTTGTATGCAACAAACTTAGAGTGTCTGAATTCTTCGCTAAAGACCACAGCATCTATAGCAAAAGTTTTGTTTACATCCAGTATATCTTCCCATTTGATGTTTTTAATTTCATGATACACAGCATCTGCATCACTTGCATCAAACTTTTTTATTGGCTTTAAAATGCGTATAGCTGTTCTTAGCGCAAAATTAGCGCGGTACATCATTTCCTTATCACCAGTGAAAGAAACCATTCTTCGGCCAATTTGAATGTCATTGGCTCCTAAATTAGTCAGTTCCTCTGCTAAAACATTTTCCAACCCCTGAAAAGTTTTAGCTATCATCTCAAAATCCTGATTCATTAAATCTTCTATTAATTATTTTTTAGCTTTACGTTGTACGATTTTTGCACCTGCCGGTACATCGTCTGTAACCCAAATGTTACCTCCTATAGTGGCATCGTGCCCAATTGTAATATGCCCCAGTATAGTGGCATTAGAGTATATGATTACATTATCTTCAATTATTGGATGGCGTGGTATGCCTTTGATCGGCTTTCCTTCTTCATCAAGGGGGAAACTCTTTGCCCCCAATGTGACGCCCTGATAAAGTTTTACGCAATCACCTATTATACATGTTTCACCGATAACGACACCTGTTCCATGATCAATGGTAAAGTAGGAGCCGATTTTTGCTCCGGGATGGATATCTATCCCAGTTTCACTATGCGCAATTTCAGTTATAATTCTTGGAATAAGCGGTACATTTAAGTTGAGTAAGACATGAGCTATTCTGTAATTGGATATTGCTTTTATGGCAGGGTAACAGCAAATCACTTCGCCGTAACTTTTTGCTGCCGGGTCACCGTTGTATGCGGCAACAACATCGCTAGCCAATATCTTTCGGAGTGCAGGTAATTTACTTATGAATTCCGAAGCAATACGTTGCGCGTTTTCACGACAAAATTGCGTGTCGGCATTTTCCTCTTCTTTATCAAAACATAATCCTGCGAGTATTTGTTTGCTCAACACATCAAAAAGTCGTTCAATATTTACTCCAATATGATAAGCGATGGTTTGGCTGTTGATTGTGCTATTCCCAAAATATCCAGGGAAGATAATCGCACGGCACAAATCAATCACTTCTTCTAAAATTTTAGCCGAAGGCAGAGGCTCACCATCTTTATGTTGGTGCATTAGTCCTTTGTATGAGCTACTTTCAGAAAGCTTATCTACCGCTGTTGTAAGAATGTGAGTAAAATTCGATGAACTCATAAATTCGTAATTACAAAATGTTTCACAAAGATAAGACATATTCTGCAATATATTGGTTTAGTATAACTTAATTTCAGAAAAAAGAGTAAAAAGCCGCTTGTTTATTGATAAATTATTATCTTTGCCATCTACTGTAAATAGGAAAAGATTATGTCAACAGTTATTTATCCCGGACCTATATTCGGTCCTATTCATTCTCGTCGTTTAGGCATTTCGCTTGGGGTTAATTTGCTGCCTTCTGATGGTAAACATTGCACCTTTGATTGCATTTATTGTGAGTGTGGCTTTAATGCTGACCGTAGACCGAAACGATCATTACCTACACAGGAAGAAGTGAGAATTGCTTTAGAAGATAAATTGAATGAAATGAAGGCTACCGGCGTGTTGCCTGATGTGATTACATTTGCCGGCAATGGTGAACCTACCATACATCCTCATTTTCTTGAAATAATAAAAGATACGATCAGTTTAAGAGATAAGCTTTGTCCCAAGGCTAAAGTTGCCGTCTTAAGCAATGCAACGATGGCTCATCGTCCCAAAGTACATGAAGCATTGTTACTGGTTGATGATAATATACTGAAGTTGGATACGGTAGATTTATCGTATATAGAATTAGTAGATCGTCCCACTTCTCATTACGATTTAGAGAAGTTGATCCAGGATTTAAAATCATTTGATGGACACGTTATCATTCAAACCATGTTTATGAAGGGGATGTTTAAGGGTGTTGATGTGGATAATACAAGTGATGCTTATGTATTGCCTTGGTTGAAAGCCGTAAAAGACATTGCTCCTCAACAAGTAATGATTTATACCATTGACAGGGAAACTCCTGATCAAAATTTAAAGAAAGCGACACACCAGGAACTTGATAGAATTGTCGATCTTTTGAAAGCGGAAGGTTTGGATGCTACCGCTTCATATTGAGGCTGATTTGCTGATGACATCTGTTTTGCTATCGTGATCTTATTGATCCTTTAAGAAGTTGCAAAGTTTTTCAACGGCAATAGCTCTGTGGCTTATTTTGTTTTTGATTTCATCACCCATTTCAGCAAAAGTGTCATTATATCCTTCAGGAACAAATATTGGATCATAGCCAAATCCGGAGTTACCTCGTTTTTCTTTAATGATTTCTCCCTTTATGATTCCTTCGAAGAGATATTCCTGTTCATTATAGATTAAAGCAATGACAGTACGGAACTGTGCTTTTCGGTTTGTTTTCCCTTCAAGCTCCTTCAACACTTTTTGAATGTTTGCTTCACTGTCCTTACTTTCACCTGCATAACGAGCCGAATAAACTCCCGGAGCACCGTTTAAGGCATCAATTTCAAGTCCGGTATCATCCGCAAAACAATTCAGTTGATAATGTTCCTTTACATATTGGGCTTTCAGCTTTGCATTACCTGGAATAGTGTTTGATGTTTCAGGAATATCCACATTACAATGAATATCTGATAATGACAGAAGTTCTATTTTATCTTTTAAGATGTCAGAGACTTCGCGCAATTTATGTTTGTTGTTAGTCGCAAAAACAAGCTTTGTCTTCATCTTTTTATTCTAATATGTTCAAACCCGTTTCCATACACACCGATAACAGCACTCTGAGAGACAAAAGCATCCGGATCAATATCTCTTACCAATCTGAATATCTGAGTGCTTTGACTCTTTTTTGCTAGGACGCATATCACCTTCATTGAGTTCTTGCTGTACCATCCTGTGCCGTCAAGGATCGTAACTCCTCTGTTGCAATCATGTGATATTCGGTCGGCAATTTCTTGATATTTTGAAGAGAATATGAAGAATTGCACTGATTGACGGGCGCTGTTCACCACCATATCCAAGACATAGCTTAGTACCGCCATTGTAACATAGCCGAATACAACACGTTTCCAATCGTGGAAGACGATGTAGCAGGATGCGATGATAAAGATATCGCAGTATAGAATCATTCGTCCAAAAGTGACATCTCTGTATTTGGTGACAGCAGCTGCAATGATATCCGTTCCTCCGGTACTTCCATTATTTACATACACTACTCCCAAACCGATACCACATAAGGCAGCTCCTAAAATACATGCCATGAAGTCTTGATTCGGCCCGAGGACTTGTACATTTCCCACGAGTCTTTGAAACAGCCAAAGGTAGAACGTCAAGGAAAAGATTCCGAAAGTAGTTTTAATGCTGAACTTGGGACCTAATATCTTGATAGCAAAAGCCATTAACACGGCATTTATTGCAAAGTAACTGTATTGCAACGGTATGTTTGTCGCATAATAGATAATAGCTGAAATACCGGTTACTCCACCTGTCGTTATTTTGTAAGGCAGTAGAAACGCAGCCCAACCGAGTGAATAACTCATCAATCCGAATGTGATGAGCAAATAATCTTTAAGTTCACGAAGAACAATGCTTTTATCTAATGTTCTTATTGGCATGATTTTCTCTTTTTGAATATATGTTTAGCAAACAATGTTTACAATCTTTTTGGGCACTACAATAACTTTCTTTATTGCTTTACCTTCAATCCATTTTTGTGATTCCTCGTGGCTCAGAACGGTTTTTTCAATTGCATCACGTTCTGCATCAACAGGGAATTCCAATGTGAAGCGAGCTTTACCGTTAAACGAAATGATGTATTTTACTGAATCTTCTTTCAAGTACTCTTCGTTACATATCGGCCATTTCGCATCGCAAATAGAAGTATTGTTACCGAATGATTCCCACAATTCCTCAGCAATATGAGGTGCAAAAGGGGCAATCAATACGATTAAGTCACTAAGTACTTGTTTACTGTGACATTTCATCGCAGTCAGTTCGTTTACACAAATCATAAAGGCACTTACGGAAGTGTTGTATGAGAAGTTTTCAATATCGTAAGTTACTTTTTTGATTAACTTATTGATACTCTTCAATTCTTCTTTGCTTGGTGCATCATCTGTTGGAATGAATTGATTCTCTTTGTTCCAGAATAAGTACCAGAATTTGCGGAAGAATCGTTGAACTCCGTCAATTCCGTTAGTATCCCAAGGCTTTGATTGTTCCACAGGGCCGAGGAACATTTCATACATACGCAATGTATCTGCACCGTATTTATCAACAATCATGTCAGGGTTCACTACATTAAACATGGATTTGCTCATCTTTTCAACAGCCCATCCACAAGCATATTTACCATCTTCGAGGATAAATTCGGCATCGTTGTATTCCGGTCTCCATTTCTTGAATGCCTCTGTGTCAAGCAAATCGTTTGATACGATGTTTACATCCACATGAATAGGAGTGGTCTCGTACTTATCTTTTAGTCCTAATGAGACGAACGTGTTTGTATCTTTAACGCGATATACAAAGTTGCTTCGTCCCTGAATCATACCTTGGTTGACCAACTTTTGGAACGGCTCCTCTTTCACTGATACTCCTATGTCAAATAAGAACTTGTTCCAGAAACGTGAATAAATCAAGTGACCTGTGGCATGTTCTGTTCCACCCACATAAAGGTCGACATTCTGCCAATAACTATCCGCTTTTTCTGAAACCAAAGCCTTATCGTTATGTGGATCCATGTAGCGTAAATAGTATGCTGAAGAGCCGGCAAATCCGGGCATTGTATTCAGTTCCAAAGGATAGCCTTCTTTGGTTGTCCAGTTTTGAGCACGTCCCAATGGAGGTTCACCTGTTTCCGTTGGCAAGTATTTGTCTATTTCAGGAAGCTTTAATGGTAAATCTTTCACGTCAAGCATGTATGGTATTCCCTCTTTGTAGTATACTGGGAAAGGTTCTCCCCAGTAGCGTTGACGACTGAAGATAGCATCGCGAAGACGAAAGTTTACTTTTACTTTTCCTAAATGAGTTTCTGTTACATATTTCTTTGTAGCGACAATGGCTTCTTTTACGGTTAATCCGTTAAGAACCAATCCACCTTCCTTTTCTTGTCCCGGTTTCGGAGAGTTTATCAAGATGCCCTCTTTGGCATCAAAGCTCTCTTCGCTTACGTCGCATCCTTCAATTAAAGGACGGATTTCAAGGCCGAATGTTTTAGCAAAAGCATAGTCGCGGCTATCATGAGCCGGTACAGCCATGATGGCTCCAGTACCGTATCCGGCCAGTACATAATCACTGATCCAGATAGGAATATTCTCGTTTGTAAGAGGATTTATGGCATAAGAACCTGTAAATACACCTGTCACTTTGCGATCGGCAATACGTTCACGTTCGGTTCTTTTCTTAGTCTTGTCAAGATAAACGTCCACTTCGGCTTTCTGTTCAGAGGTGGTCAGTTGAGCCACCAGTTCGCTTTCAGGTGCAAGTACCATGAACGTGACACCGAAGATTGTATCGGCACGTGTTGTGAAGATTGTAAATTCAGTATCGCTATTTTGTACTTTGAATTGCATCTCCGTACCTTCACTGCGACCGATCCAGTTGCGTTGAGTTTCTTTTAATGATTCAGTCCAATTGATTGTATCCAGTCCATCAAGCAATCTTTGTGAATAGGCCGAAACCCTTAAGCACCATTGACGCATCACCTTTTGAATCACAGGATAACCGCCGCGTACGGATATACCCTCAACCACTTCATCATTAGCAAGAACGGTTCCCAGCTTTGGACACCAGTTCACCACAGAATTGCCCAAGTAAGCAATACGCCAATTCATCAATGCATTCTGTTGAGCCTTTTCATCCATGGTTTTCCATTCGTCGGCAGTGAATGAGAGTTCTTCACTACATGCGGCTTTAATGCCTTCTGTACCTGAAGTTTTAAAATTCTTTATCAGTTTATTTATGGGTTGCGCTTTCTTCAAGTCATTGTCATAATAACTATTGAACATTTGAATGAACGCCCATTGAGTCCAATGATAGTATCCCGGTTCACAAGTGCGTATTTCGCGGTCCCAATCAAATGAAAAACCTATCTTGTCTAGTTGTTCGCGATAGCGATTTATATTGTTTTTTGTGGTGATAGCCGGATGTTGTCCGGTTTGTATGGCATATTGCTCAGCGGGTAATCCGTAAGCATCATATCCCATAGGGTTCAGCACATTGAATCCTTGCAGACGTTTGAATCTGGCATATATGTCACTAGCAATGTATCCGAGAGGATGTCCTACATGCAAACCTGCTCCGGAAGGATAGGGGAACATGTTCAGTACATAGTACTTCTTTTTTGATTCATCTTCAACCACATGGTAGGTTTTATTTTCTACCCATTTCTTTTGCCATTTCTTCTCAATCTCTCTGAAATTATATTCCATAGTGACAGTAATTTTCTATATTTTTATTGGTTGCAAAGATAGATAATATTTATTGAACTATAAATGAAAAAAGCTTCCCTTTTTGATGGGGAAGCTTTTTCAGTCAATTATTTAGTTACTCAAAATGTAAATTTAACTCTGGCGCAATAGTTGCGAGGCATTACCACAGCTTTGTCGCAAAGTGATCTGGTGTAAACCCGCTTGTGATTTCGATCTAAAGATAGTAGATATCGCTTTAAGTTTGGCTTATATTTCTCTTCGGGTGAACGGTACTTGTCAGAAATGGTTATAATTACAGTTGAAAACCATTTGGGTAAAAAAAGTTTATGAGAGTAATGAGAGTAAAGAGTATTATTTATGTGTCATTATTATTTTTATCGTCTTGTTCCAATTTATTTGATTATCAGCCTTACGATGGCTTGATATCAGGGGAACAAAATATTAATAAGACAAACATTGCACGTATTGAAAGTGCATGTAGTTCAAAGGATACCATTCGTTTTATTATGATAAGCGATACACAGCGATGGTATGATGAAACAGAGGATTTCGTGAAAGTGGCAAACAAAAGAACTGACGTGGATTTTGTGATTCACGGTGGAGATGTTACGGACTTCGGAGTGACGAAAGAGTTCTTGTGGCAACGTGATATCTTGAACAAATTGAATGTTCCTTATGTGGTGGTGTTAGGTAATCATGATTGTTTGGGAGATGGGCAAGAAGTGTTTGAAAAGATTTTCGGTACTCCCAATTTCTCGTTTAAGGCTAATAATATCAAGTTTGTTTGTTTAAATACCAATGCACTTGAATTTGATTATTCAAATCCAGTACCCGATTTCGAGTTTATTGAAAGTCAGTTGGACTCTGTGCTGGCTGCGAATGCCAAGACTGTGTTTGTGATGCATGCACGTCCTTATAATGAGCAGTTCAATAACAATGTGGCAAAAGTGTTTGAATACGACATTAAGAGATTCCCTCAGTTGCAATTTTGCTTATCGGGACATGATCATCGAATAGAGGCAGACGATCTTTTTAATGACGGAGTGATGTACTATGGGAGTGCTAACATCGCAAAGCGCAGTTATTTACTTTTCACAATTTATAATAAGGGGTATAACTATGAAGTGGTCAATTTTTAATTATATACTTGCACTGATAACTTTGATGCCGCTATCTGTCAAAGCTAGTGATAGTCAATACGATAAGCATGTTAAACATTATCAGCGTTTTTGGGATCGTCTTATTCCTCGTTATGGGAAGGTACAGTTTGCAGGATCAATGGGATTATTGTCAATGGGGCCCGGGTGGGATTATGGTAAGCATAAGCAGTGGGAGACTGATGTCTATTTAGGTTTTGTGCCCAAGTATAGTTCAAGTGACAATAAAATTACGTTCACGTTAAAGCAGAATTATATTCCATGGTCATTGCCTTTAAATGAGCACTTCTCTATGAATCCGTTGACGGTGAGTTTATATTTCAATTCGATACTCTCAGACAAGTATTGGGTGCATGAACCGAATAAATATCCCGGAGGTTATTATGGCTTCTCTACCCGTGTTCGTTCGAACTTTGCATTGGGGCAACGTGTCACTTATCATATACCCGATGCGCAAAGAAAATACTTGAAAAGTATTACCTTTTTCTATGAATTAGGTACGACTGATGTTTATGTTGCAAGTGCTGTATCTAATCATTATTTGAATTTGAGCGATATAATACATCTCTCATTAGGATTGAAAATGCAGCTGTTTTAGGGAGTGTATTGACAGACTCTAAACTCGTTATTGCGTTTCATTCAACTCATAACGATGAGTTGCACAACTCTCAGTTATGAGTTGACGAACTCGCTTAAGAGAGTTGAACAGCTCATAACTATGAGTGAAATGAAACGCTACAACAAGAGAGATAATCTCTAGTATTAGGTTGCGACTTTTGCATTCATCCTTCATATCCCTTTATTCATCGGCGTTCCGAGATGATCGAATGAAGGCACTTTTTCGTTTTGTGCCTTCATGTGTATCAATAAAAGACATTAAGAACATTTTGCTAAGTAAACATTTTCAGCTTACAACTCTGAGTTTTGTAAACGCTCTTCAAAAGCAGGCATTCTTATAAGAGTTTTCGGACTTTCATCTTGTTCATTTGGTCATTTCAACTGTATGTTTTGGCAAACTCAAACAGTTCATTTTATCAAAAGTATTAATTGAGTTTTTATAGTAGGAGAGCTTCTGAATAAATGAATGCAGGAAATTGCTGAAAATGAAAAGTGCCTTCATCTGTTCATCTCGAAACATCGATGGATAAAGGGATATGAAGGATGAATGCAAGTTTCACTTATTTTGTACTCTTGTTTTAGTGGGGAAATCAAGCTTCATTTATACGATCATAATAAGCATAAAAATGAGATTGCCTGTATGCTTAATCTTTAAATGCTTACAGGGATTAAAGAAAGTGACTGCATGATTGTTGTAATAAAAAAACTCCCCCTGCCGAAGTTCGGAGGGGGAGTTGTATCTGTGTGTGAATCTCTTACACGTTGAATCTGAAATGCATGATGTCGCCATCTTGTGCCACGTATTCTTTTCCTTCGATTCCCATCTTTCCGGCTTCGCGTACAGCTGCCTCAGAGGCATATTTGATGTAATCCTCATATTTGATTACTTCAGCTCGTATGAAGCCTTTCTCGAAATCGCTATGAATCACACCGGCACATTGGGGGGCTTTGCTTCCTTTTTTATATGTCCATGCTTTCACTTCCATTTCACCGGCAGTGAAATAGGTTTCTAAATCAAGTAGTTTGAACGCTGCTTTTATCACGCGGTTTACACCGGATTCTTCAAGTCCAATCTCTTGGAGGAACATTTGGCGATCCTCGTAAGTTTCCAATTCGGCAATATCCGATTCCGTCTTGGCCGCAACGACTAGCAACTCTGCATTTTCGTCTTTGATCGCTTCGCGCACTTGTTCCACATATTTGTTTCCACTTACAGCACTTGCTTCATCTACATTGCATACATACAAAATAGGCTTCGCTGTGAGCAAAAATAAGTCGTGAGCAACCCTTTGTTCGTCTTTTGATTCAAACTCCACGGTACGTGCAGATTTACCTTGATCAAGAGCTTCTTTATATGCCTTGAGTACATCATAGGTAAGTTTGGCTTCTTTGTCGCCTCCGGTTTGAGCTTGTTTTTGAACTTTGGAGATACGACTTTCAATCGTTTCAAGGTCTTTTAATTGAAGTTCGGTATCAATTACTTCCTTGTCATGAACCGGATCAATCATGCCGTCGACATGCACTACATTGTCGTCATCAAAACATCGGAGAACATGTATAATGGCATCCGTCTCACGAATGTTTCCAAGGAATTTGTTACCAAGGCCTTCACCTTTGCTCGCTCCTTTCACTAGTCCGGCAATATCCACAATTTCCACTGTTGCCGGAACGATGCGTCCCGGATGTACAATTTCTGCTAACTTGTTCAAACGTTCATCAGGCACATTAATGACTCCGACGTTTGGTTCAATTGTGCAGAATGGGAAGTTGGCTGCTTGTGCTTTGGCACTTGAAAGGCAATTGAAAAGAGTGGACTTACCGACGTTAGGCAATCCCACAATTCCACATTGTAAACTCATAACTATATCTTATTTTTCTTATTATCAGTATGCTGCATAAATTTCTAAAGCTCACGAATTACCAAATGGCATCATCATTACTAGAGGACAATGCGTTCATTTCTGTTTCGTGTGGGTTGCAAAGATAGTTATTTTTTAGATGAATAATGAATCTTCTTATATTAAAAAGAAATTCCCAAAAGCCATTCAAAGCTTCTGGGAATTCATATGAAGAGGTTTAGTTTTGAAATTAACGCTGTTCTTATCTGATTGGTTAGAGAAACTACTATTCATGGACACCAAATGTGGCATTTTTAATTATAATGGAATCTTTCATGTTGTCCTTATTGTACAGCATTCCGTACATCTTTCCTATAATGAATGGATTATATGAATCTCGTACATCACTTACATAAAAGACACTGTCAATTTCTATTTTGAAAGGATCTTTCAAAGGATAATATATTTTGTTACCTTTCTGTATATTTACAACAACTGAATCATATTCTGAATATCCTTGTGATTGAATTATTCCCTTTTTTACTGGGCATAACCCGACTCCTAGCATTGAGTTATCTTTTAGTGTAATGTAGAAACCATATGCATAGATGCCTGTAGTAGGATATGTGTTCATTACTACATGGCGTATTTTGTTCCAATCTTGTTTATTGTCTCTGTTTACAACTTCAACCGATTGTCCATTAATGTTTGCTTTAAAGTTGCCAAAATACCATGTGTATTTAGTGGTTTCATCGGTTGGAGTGTTGTCATCATTATTATTACATGATGACAGGGCGAATGACAATGCCATCATTAATAACACACTATGAATTAAATATTTCATTGTTTGTTTTTTATAAATGAATATAATGGTAAAACCTTTGGTTAGAGAAACTATCATCCGTGGATACCGAAGGAAGCGTTTTTGACTATAATGGAATCATTCAGATTATCCTTATTGTACAATATCCCATTTAACTTTCCTATGACAAAAGGTAAACTACTGTTGCGCACAGAATTTACATAAAAGATGCTGTCAACCTGAATCTTAAATGGAGTTTTCAGAGGGTAATATAGTTTATTATCCATTCTTATGTGTACTGCAGTAGAGTCGTATTGAGGATATCCGTGTGAATATTGAATTCCTTTCTTAAATGGGCGTAAACCGATTCCCAGGAATGAGTTGTTTTTTAAAGTGATGAAGAAATCGTATGCATATATACCTATGGTTGGATATATATCTTTGGTTGTGCATGTTATTTTGTTCCAGTCTTGGTTGTTATCTTTATTTATGACCTCAACTGATTGTCCATTTATGTTTGCTTTAAAGTTGCCAAAATACCATGTGTACTTAGTGGTTTCATCGGTTGGAGTGTTGTCATCATTATTACATGATGACAGGGCGAATGACAATATTATCATTAATAACACACTATGAATTAAATATTTCATTGTTTTCATCTTTAATGCTGTTCTTATCTGATTGGTTAGAGAAACTACTATTCATGGACACCAAATGTGGCATTTTTAATTATAATGGAATCTTTCATGTTGTCCTTATTGTACAGAGTTCCGTCCATCTTTCCTATGATAAATGGGTTGTATGAATCTCGTACATCACTTACATAAAAGACACTGTCAATTTCTATTTTGAAAGGATCTTTCAAAGGATAATATATTTTGTTCTCTTTCTGTATGTTTACAACAGCTAAATTATATTGAGGATATCCTTGTGATTGAAGTATTCCTTTTTTTAATGGGCATAAGCCGACTCCTAGCATTGAGCTATCTTTTAGTGTAATGTAGAAACCATATGCATAGATGCCTGTAGTCGGATATATGTTCATTACTGTATGTCGTATTTTGTTCCAATCTTGTTTGTTGTCTCTGTTTACAATTTCAACCGATTGCCCATTTAAGTTTCCTTTAAAGTTACCAAAATACCATGTGTATTTAGTGGTTTCATCGGTTGGAATGTTGTCATCATTATTGCATGATGACAGGGTGAATGACAATGCTATCATCAATAACACACTATGAATTAAATATTTCATTGTAATTATTTTGCCTGCAAAGTTAAGTCCATTTTGCAATACACCTCAAACTTTTGATTTCACAAAAACTTCACAAATTGGATAATTTGTATATAATAGCATGAAAAAAAGCCTTTTCAATTAAAATAAGTTCGTTTACATAATAATTCTTTGTAAAAAACGTTATTAATAGAATGATACCTTTCGTTTAAGTATATTCATAATAAATTAAAGCTATGGTTACTACAAAAAAAAATATGTTCGTGTTACTTGCGTTTGTTCTATTAATAGTCAGTTCATGTCAGCAACGCCCTTATCCTATTAAATTAAAGCATGCAGAAAATTATCTAATGACAAATTATGATAGTGCCTATAATCTATTAAGTGGTATGCAGCAAGAAATTAAAAGTGAATCCCAAGCAACACAAATGTACTATCAGATTCTTTTATGCAGAGCGCAAGATTTATGTTACGTAGTTCATAAATCGGATACTGAGATGAAAAAGGTTATTGAATTCTATAAACAGTGTCATGATAACGAACACTTGTTTCAAGCTTATTACTGTATGGGGTGCATCTATCGTGATTTCAAAGATGCGCCAAGGGCATTGTCCTATTATCATGATGCTCTTAATTTTAAAAAGTATAGTAAAGATGATGCATTGACTGCAAGACTTTATAATCAAATAGGGCAATTGCAAGAATCAGGCTATTCCTTTAAATCTGCTCAAACGTCATATATAATGGCATTGAAGTATTTTAAAAGATCGAATGATTCACTGACTATACCTCATGCTATACTTGATGTAGCCCATACATTTATGGACCAAAATAATATGAAGGAGGCTTTATCATATTGTTTGCAAGCAAAAGTTCTGACGGATAAGTTGCATAATGAAGATCAGAAAGCCGGCATAAGACTTGAAATTACGAATGTCTTCTTTCAACTCGATAAATATCCGCAAGCCGAAGAAGAACTTAATCTTATTGGCAATCGACTGAAGCGTAATCGAGATTTGTCAGCTTACAATCTTGGTATAGGTCTGTTATTAGATAGCAGAGGTAAGAATGACGCTGCTGCCAAGTGTTATAAGCTTTCCGCTTCGTTGGGAGATTCCAATTTAAAAGAAGAAGCTTATGACTATCTATATCAAGGTTATAAGGCTAAGTCCGATTATAAAACGGCTCTTACTTATTTGGAACTTTGCCGTGAAATGATGACTATAAATCGAGAGAATGATCATGATAAGGAGATAGCTCAAATGCAGTCGCTCTATAATTACCAACGTACTGAAAGCAAGAATCAAAAATTGACGACAGAAAATGAGCACCACAAATTAGCCATAACTGTTTTACTCTCTCTTCTTATTATTGTAGGTATCGGAATAATAGTATATCGGCAACGAGATATTATTTCACGCCAACGACGAGATAAGATAATAGAAGAATTGAGCAAGCAACAGAAAAAGACGGAAGCTTATCTTCGAGAAAAAGAAAAGAATATCGCAGAGTTGAAAATACGATTGGACAATAAAAGTGAGGAAAAAATAGCGGCTATGCAACAAAGCAATACCTTATTGCAGGCTGATATCAAAGGTAATGAAGAAACATGGATAAAGTTTAAACAATCAAGTATCTTTTTCATATTCCATAAAGCCGTAAAGAATAACAATTTAATCTACGCAAATGAGCAAATGATAGATTTTTGGACAACTTTACAAGAAACGATAGATCTATATTTCAACGACTTTACACAGAAATTATATGCTATCTGTCCCAATATTAACGAGAAAGAATACAAGGTTTGTTTAATGATCAAAACAGAATTAAGTTTTTCAGATATGTCTGTTCTTCTTTTTACTTCTCCGCAAAATATAACGAATATCCGCAAGAGGTTGCAAAAGAAATTTTATTACCATAATTCAAATGGAAAGAGCTTTGATGATTTCGTTCACGACTTATGATCGGGAGGGAGGGCTCGTGTGTATCACATGGCCTACAGAGAGCGTTAAGATTCCTTTTAGTGGTAAATTCTTGGCTATTTATTGTTAGACATAGGAAGGAGAAATCCTAGCTTATATATTAACAGGTGATGCTTTCCTATTTCTTTAGGTACTTGTCAAAGAATAGTAGTACTTCCTCTTGCATGGGTTTGCTAAAGAAATGGGGGCCGTCAAAGAACTTTGTAATCAATCGATCGTCTGCACCACGACTTTTCCAGACTTTGTGCATTGTTTGATAAGCGTCCTTCACACCACCTACGGGGAATAATTTGTCTTTCAATCCATTAAAGAAAAGCATGGGTTTGGGGCAAGCTAATGCAGCAACATCCGGATAGTCCATATAGTTAACCAATCCCGGTACCAACATACTCCATGCACTGCCTCCCTTGTTTTGATTGTTGGTCATAGTCATTAGTGAATCGGTGGTGTTCATCCAGCAAATGGCTGCTCCGGCTTTAATGTCTTTGCAAGCAGATGAAAGCATCCATGCACGATGTGCGCCCATGGAGAATCCCAGCGTGCCGATGCGGTCTTTGTCAACTTGTGGTAGTCCTTTAAGCAGGTTCACAGATGATATATCATCAAAAGTCATGATGCCGCACCAAGAGTATCCCATTTGTTGAAGATTGCAAGCCAGTGCCTCCTGAGCATTGTAATCTGATCCGTCTTTACGTCCGCGTTCTCCCCATAGCAAAGCATCAGTGACAAGTACTATATAGCCTTTAGAGGCAAAGTAATCGCCTACATAGGTTCCGTCATAACAAGCTTTGACCCATTGGTCAGTAGCTTCAATCAACGGTGTTTGTTCAAGCTGAGGCTTCCCGTTGGGTGAAAGCTTTTTACCGTATTCTGAAATGATTCTCTTTTCCTCTGATTTCAGTGGACGAACCATCTTTTCTTTGCCTATGGAGAACTTTGCCCCATGATCATGCATGAGTACAATTGCAGGGTAGGGAGCCTTGCCGATAGTCGGTATCAGCAAGTATGCCGATGCGCGGTCGAATGCCGAAATATTAAACGCAATCTTCTCTACGCTGTAGCCGTTGCGTTGTTCCGTTTCCAAAACTTTCAGATTAAAAGGGACGATAGGCGGAGCGGGTGACAAACATTCAAGAAGCTTCTTCACTCCTTGTTCTTTCCAACGATCGAAATTCTTTCTTCCCGATTTCTCCCATGAAAGAGGATAGGAGAGTGTCGCTTTTATCTTCTGATAGGATAGGGGCATTGCCTTTTCTACACCGTATGATTCAGCTTCCTGCGCATTTATCAAAGGTGCTGTGCATAGGCTCAACGCCAGTGTTATAATCAACCTTCCTATCATAATGATCAGTGAGCTTCAAGCCAATTGTTTCCCCAACCGCAATCAGCCTTCAATGGAACACTCATTTTATAAGCATTATCCATTTCCCTGATTACGATTCTTTCCACAGCCTCTTTTTCTTCAGGGTATACACTAAAGTTAAGTTCATCATGAACCTGCAGGATCATCTTTGACCGTAATCCTTCTGCTTGGAAGCATTCAAATATACGTGCCATTGCTACTTTGATTATATCTGCAGCGCTTCCTTGAATAGGTGCGTTTATCGCATTTCTTTCAGCATAACCTCTTACGATTCCATTCTTTGAATTTATATCGGGCAGGTAGCGTTTTCTATGAAATATGGTTTCAACATATCCATTTTCTTTCGCTACTTCGATGCTATGATCCATGTATTGCTTTACCTTCGGGTAAGTCTTGAAGTATTCTTCAATTAGTTCTTTTGCTTCCTTTCTGTCTACTTCCATCCTTTCGGCCAAACCGAATACTGATATGCCATAGATAATTCCGAAGTTGGCTGTTTTTGCCTTTCGTCGCATCTCTTTGGTGACAGCATCAAGATCGATGTGGTATATCTTGGCGGCAGTTGCAGCGTGAATATCTTCATTGTTGCTGAATGCAGCAATCATATTTTCATCTTTACTCAAGTGAGCCATGATGCGCAATTCTATTTGCGAATAATCTGCTGAAAAGAAGAGGCAACCATCATCAGGGATGAATGCTTTGCGAATCTCTTTTCCGTCCTCATCACGTACGGGGATGTTCTGTAGATTAGGATTGCTGGAGCTTAGTCTACCGGTTGCTGTGACGGTTTGATTAAACGAAGTATGTATCCTGTTGGTTCTGGGATTAATCATTTGCGGAAGTGCATCTATATAGGTGGTAAGCAACTTCTTTAGTCCCCGATACTCAAGTATCTTAGCGATGATAGGGTGCTTTGAGTGAAGATTCTGAAGCACTTCTTCGGATGTGACGTATTGACCGGTCTTTGTCTTTTTGGCTTTTTCTACCACTTTCAATCGTTCAAAAAGAATTTCACCTACTTGTTTCGGTGAAGCAATGTTGAATGACGTACCGGCAAGTTCATATATGGTCGTTTCTATTTCGTTTAATCTTCTTGTAAATTCGATGGCGGACTGTTTCAATGAATCTGTGTCTATACGTACTCCATTGCGTTCGATATTGGCTAATACAGGAACAAGAGGCATTTCCACTTCATAGAATACCTTTTCAGCATCGTTCTTTTTAAGTTCTTCTACTAGTATGTGGTAGAGCTTAAAAGTGATGTCTGCATCTTCTGCTGCATAGACATATACATTCTTCGGATCCAGGTCACGCATATTTTTCTGGTTCTTCCCTTTTTCTCCAATGAGTTCTTCAATATGTACCGTCTTATAGTTTAGGTATACTTCTGCCAAGTAATCCATATTGTGTCTCATCTCCGGTTGCATCACATAGTGGGCAATCATGGTGTCAAAGATTTTCCCTTTTAAAGATATGCCATAGTTTTGCAGAACTTGCATATCGTACTTAATGTTTTGTCCAACTTTAAGTGATTGTTCATTTTCGAACACCGGTCGGAACACATCCACAATTTTCTGCGCTTTGTCTCTGTCTGCAGGAATTGGAATGTAGTAGGCTTCATTTTCTTTGAACGAGAAGCTCATTCCTACCAGTTCAGCATTGATTGCGTTGGTACTTGTTGTCTCCGTATCTAGACTGATTGTTTGAAATGTAAGGATTTCGTTCACTAAATTGAACATATCATCCTCTTTATCAATTAGTTTATATGTTTTTTTTGAGTCATTCACACTTGCGAGAGTCGTCTGAATGGTTTTCTCTGGTACGTCCTCTTGAAAATCTGCAAATAAATCGCCTTGGCGAGGCTCCTTATTGATTAACTTCTCGGGTGTTTTCAATACACGTGCCAAAAGATTTCGAAATTCTAGTTCATCAAAGATACTTTTTATTTCCTCTTCGTTGACCGGTTTTCTTTTCAGTTCTTCGAGATTCAATTCGATGGGTACATCCGTGCGGATGGTTGCCAGATATTTTGAGAAAGCAATTTGTTCTTTATTGTTTTCCACTTTCATTTGTAAGGCACCTGTCAGTTTATTGGTGTTCTTTAAAAGCGTCTCTATAGAGCCGAACTCTTTAATAAGCTTCTGTGCCGTTTTCTCACCAACGCCCGGACATCCCGGAATATTGTCGGAGCTGTCTCCCATTAGTCCCAGTAAGTCGATCACTTGTGAAGGATTAGACAAAGAGTATTTCTCCAATACCTTCTTTTCATCGAGCAGTTCAAACCCTTTCGCCGTTTGCGGACGATACATCACAACATTGTTTCCAACAAGTTGTGCATAATCTTTGTCCGGCGTCACCATATAAGTGAAAATGCCCTTTTCATCGGCTTTTTTTGATAGAGTGCCGATTACATCATCAGCTTCAAAGCCGGCTGATTCGAGTATAGGTATGTTATAGGCACGGATGATGTCTTTGATGATTGGTATCGATTGACGTATCACCTCGGGTGTTGCTTGTCTTTGTGCTTTATAATCAGGATAAAGTTTGTGTCGGAATGTCTTCCCTGACGGATCGAAAGCGATGCCGATGTATGAAGGATTTTCATTTCTCAGCACATCTTCGAGCGTATTTACGAATCCCATTATAGCGGATGTATTCATTCCTTTAGAATTTAATCTAGGGTTTTTGATCAATGCATAGTACGCTCTATAGATAAGTGCGTATGCATCTAAAAGGAATAATTTATCTGACTGATTCATAATTTAATATATTATTTGTTTGTAAAAGTACAAAAAAATGCTGATTTTCTTCATTTATTAGTACTTTTGTGATACTAATAATAATTGTTATGGACAAATTATCACTTATTAAGCAACCTGTGAGTCAGGATGTTGATCGTTTTAGAGAACTGTTCAACAGTTCAATGTCTGATGACAACAAACTGCTTCATGAAGTACTTGTACATATACGCAAGCGTCAAGGCAAAATGATGCGTCCTATTTTGATTATGTTAATTGCACGTTTATTAGGAGATTTAACAGATGTAACTCTGCATGCTGCCGTATCTTTGGAGTTGCTGCATACTGCAAGTCTAGTGCATGATGATGTTGTTGACGAAAGCGGTGAGAGAAGGGGACAAGCCTCAGTCAATGCGATTTTCAATAATAAAGTATCTATATTGGCAGGTGATTATATCTTAGCATCCAGCCTTTTTGAAGCATCGCAAACGAATCATAAGGAGATTATCAATGTCATAGCCAGTCTTGGTCAGGAGCTATCTTCAGGCGAGCTGCTACAGCTTTCTAACATACAAAATGAAACGATTACAGAGCAGGTTTATTTTGATGTGATTAAGAAAAAGACAGCTGCATTGTTTTCAGCTTGCACATCTGCTGCTGCATTTTCAATTGATGCAGACGGTGAAACCGTTGATACATTCAGAACATTAGGTGAATATATCGGCATTTGTTTCCAAATACGTGATGACTTGTTTGACTATTATGACAGTAAGAATGTAGGAAAACCTTCAGGCAATGATATGCGGGAAGGTAAGTTTACTCTTCCTGCCATTTATGCGTATTTAAACTTCGGTAAAGGTAATCCAGCCATTGAAGCATTGGTGAAACAGATAAAAAGCGGTGAGGCTACCAATGATCAAATAAATGAAATGATCCAATTCGTTAAGAATAATGGCGGTATGGAATATGCGATTAAAGTAATGGATGACTATTGTGACAAGGCAAAACATCTTTTGGATCGTTTCCCGGATAATATCTATAAGGAATCGATATTACGATATGTTGATTATGTAGTCGATAGAGATTTATAATAAGAGATAAAACTTAATAAACGAGATATAATAAGCCTCGATGAAATGGAAGTCATAACCCATTTCATCGAGGTATTTTATTAGAAGTATTTTACGTCTTTACCTACAATCTCAGACAGTAATAGATTGGCAAGGCGACTGGTTCCTAAGCGGAAGAAGTCTCTATTGATCCATTCTGCTCCCAGAACCTCTTTTACGATTGAATAGAGTATCAGTGCGTCTTGTACTGTATTAATGCCTCCAGCGGGCTTTAAACCTACTTTTCTGCCCGTTTTATCGTAGTATTCTTTGATAGCTTGACACATAACGTATACAGCTTCCGGTGTAGATGCCGGCATTTGTTTGCCCGTACTTGTCTTTATGAAATCCGTACCTGAATACATTGCCAGGATCGATGCTTTCTTGATGTTTGAAGCCGTTTTTAGTCCACCTGTTTCAAGTATCACTTTCATACGGTGAGTGCCGCAAGCAGCTTTCAATTCTTCCATTTCATCGCAAGTTCCTTCGTAGTCATTGCTTAGAAATTTGCCTACAGGCAATACAATGTCAATCTCATCAGCACCGTCTTGAATACACAACGCAGTTTCTGCCACTTTCACTTCAAGGTATGTTTGAGAGTGGGGGAAATCACCACAAACCGTTACTAACTTTACGTCGTCAGCTTCCAGTGAATCGTGTACCAACTTTGTGAATCGTGGATAAATACAGATAGTAGCCACGTTAGTCAGCTCTCCGTAATCCTCCACAAAACTATTGACCTTTTCTGTAAGAGCAAGGATGCTTTCGTCCGTATCTTCGGTATGTAGGGATGTTAACTCAATGGTACTGAATAAGAATTTCTTTACGTCTAAAGTGTTGTTTTCAGCTACTTTATTCTCAATAATACTCTTTACTGCAGCCTGAACATCTTCATCATTCAGGGTTGTATTATACAAACTTAGTGCAGCATCATATTTACTTTTTCCAACTTCGTGATTATGCATTATTCTTTAATTTTGGATTGTTAATATGTCTTTGGTTATCTCTATTTGTTTTCTTCTCCATATTCTTTTGGAGAGCACTTGTCAGGTCTGTTCCGGTTTGATTGGCGATGCAGAGTAGTACCCAAAATACATCCGCAAGTTCATCTTCCAGATTATCTTTTTCGCCGCTTTTGAAGGACTGTTCTCCATATTTGCGTGCCATTACTTTGGCTAATTCTCCTACTTCTTCAGTTAGAATAGCCATATTTGTGAGTTCATTAAAGTATCTCACACCATAGGTTTTAATCCAACTATCAACCGTTTCCTGTGCTTCTTTTATAGTCATTATTCTTTATCTTTAGTGTCAATAACGATTGTTACAGGACCGTCATTAAGCAGTTCTACTTTCATATCGGCTCCGAATTCACCGGTTCCAACAGGCTTGTTCAGCTCCTTTTCAACGGCTTTTACAAACTTCTCGTAGAGTGGTATGGTTATTTCATGCTTGCCGGCTTTCAGATAGGAAGGACGATTGCCTTTCTTTGTTGAAGCAAATAAAGTGAATTGACTCACAATGATGATATTGCCGTTTACCTCACTAACCGATTTATTCATAACACCCATTTCATCGTCAAAGATGCGCAGGTTTACCACTTTATGGCTTAGCCATTCTATATCTTCTGTGTCGTCAGCTTCTTCTACGCCTACAAGGATTAAGAGTCCCTGTTGTATGGATGATTTCAATCTTCCTTCTACCGTTACTGAAGCATGTTTTACTCTTTGAATTACAACTCTCATGATTGCAAAAATAGTGATTATTCTTGATTGGTATTCGTTATTGACTCTTTTTTTAGTGAGTCAATAATTATTTCGCCCTTGCTTTTACCGATTAATTTGATGATATCCTCGTCATTTGCGGCAATGATCCCTTTGACACTTTTGAATTCTTTTAGTAAAAGAGTTTGCGTTTGAGGGCCTATACCTTTAATCGTATCAAGTATAGATTCCACTTGTCGTTTGCTCCTTTTATCTCTATGAAAGGCGATGGCATATCTATGTACTTCATCCTGTATCCTTGTCAATAAATGGAATAGTCCGCTTGTTTGCTTCATTCCCACCACCACAGGAGGCGATCCATAGAGAAGCTCACTTGTCCGATGTTTATTGTCTTTTGCCAGACCTGCTATCGGTATATTCAGCTTTAATTCATCTTCAATTACTTGCCTTACCACTTCCATTTGTCCTTTACCACCATCCGTGATAATCAGATCAGGCAGAGGAGATTCTTCTTCAATTGCCCTCTTGTAACGTCTGCTTACAACCTCTTTCATAGAAGCGTAATCATCCGGTCCTTCAACTGTTTTGATGATGTATTTTCTATATTCTTTCTTTGCAGGTCTTCCTTCTGTGAATACTACGCATCCCGCAACCGCATCACTTCCTGATATATTTGAATTATCAAAACATTCTATCCTTAAAGGAGGCTTATTTAACTTCAGATCTTCCTGAATTTCTTTTAATAAACGCATCATTTTCTGTGCAGGATTCAGTTTATCCGCTTGCTTTAAACGATCCATCTTATATTGCTTTACGTTCATTTCCGACAAGCTAAGAAGTTTCTTCTTCTCGCCTGTTTTGGGTATTGTGAATGTTATTCCACTGAGCTCCAAGTCCATTTCAACGGGGATAATAATCTCTTTAGAGTTACTTTTATACCTTTCACGCATTTCAACAATACCGAGGCTAAGCAGTTCTTCCTCCGTCTCATTCAGTTTCTTCTTATATTCGAATGTAAAAGCCTGATTAATGCACCCGTTATTGATGTGCAAGTAGTTGATATAGGCTACTTTCTCTTCTGCTGTAATCGAAAATACATCGATATTGTGGATAAGATTGCTTACCACTTGTGATTTTGAACGATATGACTCTAATAATTCATAATGCTTTTTGGTTGTTTCCGCTTTCTCGAATTCCATCTTTACGGCATAATTCATCATTTCATCGTACATCGTTTTGCCTAACTCTTTGGTATTGCCGCGGAGGATTTCTTTTATCTCTTCAATATCTTTTGCATACTCATCATGATTTATATTCCCTACACACGGCCCTAGACAATTACCTATATGATATTCCAAACACACCTTGAACTTACCATTGCGAATGTTCTCCGGCGTTAGTGGCAAGCGGCATGTACGTAGTTGGTATAGCTTCTTTATCAGATCCAACACAAAGTTCATTGACCCCAAATGACTGTAAGGACCGAAATAAGTCGATCCGTTACGCAGAACCTTTCTTGTCTTGAATACCCGTGGAAAATATTCATTCGTAACGCATATTGAAGGGTAGGTCTTGTCATCTTTCAATAGTACGTTATATCGTGGCTTATACCGCTTTATCAGGTTATTCTCAAGTAGTAAGGCATCTTCTTCAGTGCTTACTACGATGTATCGAATATCTCGGATGTTTTTAACCAGCATCCTGGTTTTGATGGGTTGGTTTTCTTTATGAAAATACGATGATACCCTGCGTTTTAAGTTCTTGGCCTTACCAACATAAATGATTGTCTTTTCATCATTCAAGTATTGGTAGCATCCCGGACTTTCAGGTAGATTATCAATGATACCTTTAAGATATTCAGCTATTTTCATAGAACTGTTTTAAGTTGGAGAATTATAAATAGAGAATTGAATCTACGTTGGCATCTGCAGGGAATACGTCTCTGCCATTTAATCCTTTCAATTCAATAATGAAATTCGTATAGATCTTTTTAGGATGGAATTCCTTTACAAGGTCGTATGCAGCTTTCATTGTGCCACCTGTAGCCAAGAGGTCGTCATGCAGCAAGATGATGTCATTCTCATCTATAGCATCTTTGTGAATCTCTATGGTATCTGTTCCATATTCTTTCTCGTAGCTTTTGCTTATCGTATCGGCGGGTAGTTTACCGGGCTTTCTTATCGGAACAAATCCTGCACCGATTCTGGTTGCTAATATGGGACCGGTAATAAATCCCCTTGATTCTATACCCACCACTTTTGTTATACCTTTATCCTTATACATCTCATACATGATGTCTGATAATTCTTTGAGGCATTCTGCGCTTTTGAATAGAGTAGTCACATCCTTGAACTGTATTCCTTTCTTTGGGAAGTCCGGTATATTTCTTATGCTTTTTGCTAAACTCTCTTTACTCATAATCAATTTATTAAATGGTTTTACTTCTTTCTATTGTTTCACGTGAAACGTACCTTCTCATTTCCTGCTGAGAACTAATAAAACGTTGATATCACTGGGCGATACGCCTGGTATCCTACTTGCCTGAGCTATTGTTTCAGGGTCTATTTTTATTAGTTTCTGACGAGCTTCTGTTGAAATAGCCTTTAGGTTTGCGTAATCAAACTTACCTCTGATCTTAATGTTTTCCAGACGCTCTATTTTATCTGCGATCTGCTTTTCCCTGTCAATGTATCCCGCATACTTAATTCTGATTTCAGCCGCTTCAATTATTTCATCGTGGCGATCTGTTATATTGTCCAGAATGTTTTTGAATTCAGGAATGATGTCTGCAATGCTGTTAAGATTAAGTTGTGGACGATTAATCAGATCAATTAGCTTGCAGCCTTGTCGTAGAGGAGTGGTTCCTAAATTCTCAAGCGCAGCATTTACCTGATCCGCTTTAATGGAATAGTTCTTTGCAAAATCTATAATCTTCTCAATGTTTTCTTTCTTATTGCAAAGCAGATCATATCTATCTTGTTTTGCCAAGCCTATTTCATGTGATCTTCCTGTTAATCGAACATCTGCATCATCTTGACGCAATAGTATTCGGTATTCGGCTCTACTGGTGAACATGCGATAAGGCTCATCTACACCCTTCGTAACCAGATCATCAATAAGTACGCCGATATATGCTTCATCTCTGCCCAAAACAAAGGATTCTCCACCACCAACTTTTATGGCAGCATTGATGCCTGCTATCATTCCTTGTCCTCCGGCTTCTTCATATCCGGTTGTTCCGTTCACTTGTCCGGCAAAGAATAAGTTCTTGATCACTTTTGACTCCAGCGAATGGTTCAATTGAGTAGGATCGAAGAAATCGTATTCAATGGCATATCCCGGTCGATAAATGACTATATCACGAAATGCAGGTATTTTCTTTAATGCCTTGATTTGTACATCCATGGGCAATGAAGAAGAAAAACCGTTAAGATATAACTCTTGCGTGGTTTCACCTTCCGGTTCAAGGAATAACGGGTGATGATCCTTATCGGGGAATGTAACGATTTTTGTTTCAATGCTTGGACAGTAGCGCGGTCCTATGCTTTTGATTTGCCCATTAAATAAGGGTGAATCGGGCAAACTTTCCTGTAAGATCTTATGCACCTCTTCATTGGTATTCGTTGTCCAGCAGGGTAGTTGTTTCAACGTCCTTTGAGGAGTGTTCATATAGGAGAATTTATGAAAATCACATTCTCCGTCCTGTGTCTCCATTTCATCGTAGTGGATACTTCTTCCATCAATTCTCACAGGAGTGCCGGTTTTCATTCGGGCACTGTTTATTCCATATTGTGTGATGCTCTCGGTAAGATCATAAACAGCCGGTTCGGCAGTACGTCCGCCTGGCCATTGATTATGTCCCACATGCATTAATCCGTTTAAGAAAGTTCCGGCAGTGATCACTACCGATTTGGCGGAAAGAGTTACATTCCAGCAAGTTTTCACACCTGTGACTTCTCCGTTTTCTACAATGATGTTGCGTACTTGGTCTTGCCAAATATGCAGGTTGGGAGTGTTCTCCAGAATCGAGCGCCAAGCCCAGATGTACTTACCTCTGTCACATTGAGCTCTGGGGCTCCACATAGCCGGGCCTTTCGATCTGTTGAGCATCCTAAATTGTATAGCACATTCATCTGTGACCAATCCCATAAAACCACCTAATGCGTCGATTTCACGAACAATTTGTCCTTTGGCTATTCCACCAACAGCAGGATTACAACTCATCTGTGCGATTTTGTTCATATCCATTGTTATCAGACAAGTCTTTGCGCCCATGTTTGCAGCCGCTGCCGCTGCCTCGCATCCGGCGTGTCCACCACCGACTACAATTACATCATATTTAAAATCCATGTATCTGATTGTTTATTCAGTTGCAAATTTACAAAATAAAGAAAAATAATTGATAATAAGATCAGTAAATAAAAACTATTCACTAAGTTTGTGATATACAACAGGCATTTCCATTGTTATTCATTAAGCTTTCAATATATTCGGATATGACAGATTTCAGATTAAAAGTGTTTCGCAGTGTAGCATTGAACTTAAGCTTCACAAAGGCCTCGCAAGAGTTGTTTATTAGTCAGCCTGCAATCAGTCGTCATATTCAAGAATTGGAATCGGAATTTCAAACAAGTTTGTTTAACCGCATGGGCAATAAAATCTCGTTGACCAAAGCGGGACAATTGTTGTTGGATCGTAGTGAAGACATTCTCAATGATTACCAACGATTGGATTATGAAATGAATTCGCTCAGGCAGAAGTATGGCGGTGAGTTGCGTATTGGCGCAAGCACAACCATTTCGCAGTATGTATTGCCTCCGGTATTGGCTGAGTTCATCAAAGCATTCCCGGCTGTTTCAGTCTCGCTTATTAACGGCAATTCGCGTGAAATAGAAGCTGCGCTGCAGGCAGGTAAAATAGATTTAGGATTGGTTGAAGGTATCATTCGTCAACCACAATTGAAATACAGCACCTTTTTAAAGGACGAACTCGTACCGATTGTTCATGCTCATAATTCACTAGCGAGTGAGGACGAGATTTCTATTGAGCAATTCAGTCAAGTACCTTTAGCTTTGCGTGAAAGCGGTTCGGGCACGTTGGATGTCTTTGTCAAGGAGTTGGAAAGACACCACTTGAAACTCTCCTCAATGAATGTGATGATCTATCTGGGCAGTACTGAAAGTATAAAGCTTTTCCTTGAACATTCAGATTGTATGGGAGTCGTTTCGATCCGTTCGATAAGCAGCGAGTTGTATTCCGGCAAATTTAAAGTGGTAGACATAGACGGACTGAAGATGGAACGTGACTTCGACTTTGTTCAAAAGCGGGGCGAAGAGAGAGGTTTGTCCGAACTTTTCATGAGATTTGCCGTCAAGACCATATAACTATTCGTTATAGCCCATAAGAATAAACAATGAAAATATTTGCAGTTTTCATCTTACTTTTGCAGTCGTAATTTAAACAGTAAGAAATGAAAACAATTGTAAACTCGTTGATGAATAAGAAAAAGGTGATTTATATCATCGTAAGTGCGGTCTTATTCTCTCTTTTGTTGCTAGGTTATATTCCTCAACTAGCATCGTTGTCACATCTTATTTCGCCACCGATTGCCCTTTTCTTAGGACTCCTTTATGCGCAAGTTTTTGGCGAAGCATTCCCTAAGTTTAATAAAAATGCATCGAAGTACTTGTTGCAGTATTCTGTAGTCGGGCTAGGATTCGGAATGAATTTGCAGGCCTCTTTGGCTTCAGGTAAAGAAGGGATGCAATTCACCATTGTTTCCGTTATCGGAACAATGATTATCGGATGGCTGATCGGTTACAAGCTATTGAAAATAAATAGAAATACCTCCTATCTGATTAGTTCGGGAACCGCCATTTGCGGAGGCAGTGCCATTGCAGCGATAGGTCCGGTTATCAATGCGAAGGACAGTGAAATGTCAGTAGCTTTAGGTACGGTGTTTATATTGAATGCCATTGCGCTATTTATCTTTCCCGTAATCGGGCATTCATTAGCTCTGACCCAACAACAATTTGGCACATGGGCTGCAATAGCCATTCATGACACAAGTTCGGTGGTAGGTGCCGGAGCCGCCTATGACAGATACTTCCCCGGAGGCGGTAGCATTGCTTTGCAAACCGCAACAACTATCAAATTGACCCGTGCATTGTGGATTGTTCCTTTGGCATTGGTCACCTCTTTCCTTTTTAAAAACTCGAGCAAGAAGATCAATCTTCCCTGGTTCATTGTCTTCTTTATCGCAGTGATTATTATCAACACGTACTTGCTCCAAGGCATTCCCACAGTCACTCATTACATTGCCGGGTTCGCACAAAAATGCCTTACGTTCACCTTGTTCTTTATCGGTGCATCCTTGACACGTAAGACATTGAAGAATGTAGGCATTAAATCGTTGGTTCAGGGAGTAATTTTGTGGAGCATTATCAGTGTGGTCACTCTGCTTTATGTATTCAATTGGGTTAGATGAATGCCTGTTGTACTGAATAGGTTGTCATGCACTCCTTCGGATGATAGCGAGCATTTTATCATCTACAGGCTTTGAGTCCATTGTTTTACCCAGGTAAGAAATGTTTTCTACCCAGGTGAAAAACGTTTCTTACCTGGGTGGAAAACATATTCTACAATTGTAAAAAATGAAAATGCAAACGAGAATTCGATAAAACGCACTATAGCAATCCGCAAAATACCCAGCGGAAATCAATAGATTCCATAGCTTAATACAACCTGATGCATTGTAGGAGGAAAATAACACTAACGAAGCAATGAGCTTTAAAAAATCATAAAATGGATATTGCATCCGTTTAAAACTTGATTATTTCTTGACATCTTTCTGTTTCTTTGCTATATTTACCACTAGGAATTATAATGATAAAAGAAAACCAGAATGAAGAAGATGCTGCAGGTTTGTTGCAAGAATAACAGTAAATATAAAGATTTTGCAATAGGAACAAAACTTTTTGATATATATAACGCGTTCGATCTCCAATCACCTTATGACGTAGTAAGTGCTAAAGTAAACAACCGTTCAGAAGGACTTAATTTCAGAGTTTTTGATAATAAGGATGTAGAGTTTTTGACTCTGCAAGATGCTTCGGGAATGCGCACTTATGTGCGTTCGCTCTGTTTTGTGTTATGCAAAGCCGTCTATGACTTGTTTCCCGAAGGAAAGATATTGATAGAGCATCCTGTAAGTAACGGCTATTTCTGTAGACTGAAGATAGGGCGCACTGAAACGGAAGAGGATATTGCACGTCTTAAAGGCAGAATGCTGGAGATCGTCAGCGAAAAGAGAAGTTTCCATCGACTGCAATGTCATACAAGTGATGCTGTGAGGATGTTTACCGATCGTGGTATGGTTGATAAGGCTCGTTTATTGGAAACCTCAGGCTCGCTTTACTCATTCTACTATACACTTGATGATTATGCCGATTATTTTTATGGAAGTCTTGTTCCAAACACCGGATATCTGAAAGTATTTGATTTAGTGAAATACGATGGAGGACTATTGTTGCAGGTGCCTGAAAGGAAGAACCCCGATCAATTGAAACCCGTAATTACTCAAAACAAAATGTTGGATGTCTTTCGTGAGTTTATCCGATGGAATGAAATCATGGGATTGAGCAATGTGGGAGATTTCAATATAGCATGTAGCAAAGGTTATGCAACTGATTTGATAAACGTGGCAGAAGCCTTACAGGAAAAGAAGATTGCTCAAATAGCTGATGCAATCAAGGCACATGGATCCGTAAAGATGGTGCTGATTTCAGGCCCATCCTCTTCAGGCAAGACCACATTCAGTAAACGTCTTTCCATTCAATTGATGGCAAATGGGCTGAAACCCTACCCAATATCATTAGACAATTATTTTGTTAATCGAGTGGAAACGCCTCGTGATGCCAAAGGCGACTATGACTATGAATCATTGTATTCATTGGATCTGAAGTTGTTCAACAATCAATTGCAGGCTTTGCTGAATAGGGAAGAAGTGGAATTGCCGCGCTATAATTTTGTAACAGGTGTGAAAGAGTATAAGGGTGACAAACTTAGAATTGATGATAAAACAATTCTGATATTAGAGGGCAATCATGGATTAAATCCGGAGTTAACCCCGCTTATACCCGACGAAAATAAATTCAAGATCTATGTATCTGCTTTGACCTCCATGTCGTTGGATGATCACAATTGGATACCGACAACTGATAATCGCTTATTAAGGCGCATTATACGTGATTTCAACTATCGCGGTTATTCAGCCCGTGAGACAATTGCTCGCTGGCCGGATGTACGTGCCGGTGAGGACAAATGGATCTTTCCTTATCAGGAGAATGCCGATGTAATGTTTAATTCATCCATGTTGTTTGAATTTGCCGTTATGCGCCGTCATGCCGAGCCGATCCTGCGTCAAGTGATGGAGAATTGTCCGGAATATGCAGAAGCTGTGCGCTTGCTTAATTTCATAGACTATTTTACACCTATACAAGATTCCGAAATGCCTCCAACTTCATTAATGCGTGAATTCATGGGAGGAAGTAGTTTTAAATATTAATATTAAAAAGAAGCAAACTGTAACCATTTTGAATATAATTATTTAATTTTGTACTCGGAAATTAATTCAAGAATAAAATAGGTATGGCTCAAGAATTCCGTCAGATACAGAAGCAGTCGCAGCAGATGGTACAGACGCTTTCTCCTCAGCAAATTCAAGTGGTGAAGTTGCTAGAATTGCCCACTCTTGAATTTGAAGATCGTATCCGTACCGAATTACAGGACAATCCGGTTCTTGAGGAAGGACCTGACGATTCGTCGGAAGGAGAGGAGGATGACAGTTATTCAGAGAAATCCGATGAGAGTGATACATCACCGGAAGAAAGTGTCCTTGATGATTACGCATCACCGGATGAAATCCCCGATTATCAGTTGCGTCAAAATAATGGTACTCAACCTACAAGGGCAGAAGATATTCCGTTTTCAGATGCTACTTCATTTTATGAGAAACTGAATGAACAACTGGGCGAGCAGGAATTAAGCGAAAAGGACTATGAAATAGGAAAGTATTTGGTTGGTTCGCTTGATGATGATGGTTTGTTGCGAAAGAAGATAGACACATTGGTTGATGAACTGGCTATATATAATCAGCTTGAAACAACGCGTTCGGAAGTGGATAAGGTGCTGAAAGTGATTCAGAGCTTTGATCCGGCCGGTATCGGAGCTTGTTCGTTGCAGGAGTGTTTGCTTTTGCAAATCGATCGTCGCGAGAAGTCCCAATTGACAGATGATATGCGCAACATATTAACTCGCTGCTATGACGAGTTTACTCGCAAGCATTGGGATAAGATCATACAGCGTCTCAATTTGAGCGAAGATGATTTTCATAAAGCAATTGGTGAATTGACGCATCTTAATCCAAGGCCGGGAAGCTCATTGAGTGAAGCTCTTGGTAAGGCCAATCAGACGATCATTCCGGATTTCACCATTGAAACGTTTGATGATGGATCTATCAGCATCAGTTTGAACGACCGTAACGTTCCTCCTCTGAGGATGAGTCGTGATTATATGGAAATGATGAATGATTTCGTCCGTAATAAATCAAAAATGTCAAAAGATCGAAAAGATTCTATGACGTTTCTGAAACAAAAGATGGATGCCGCGCAAGGTTTTATTGATGCCATACGTCAAAGGCAACATACGTTGATGGTGACTATGCAGGCAATAGTTGATATACAGCATGATTTCTTTTTGGATGGCGATTCATCGTTGATAAAGCCTATGATCCTAAAAGATGTAGCTGAACGTACACATCTGGATATTTCAACAATATCAAGGGTAAGTAACAGCAAGTATGTACAGACGAATTATGGCATTTTCCCGCTGAAACATTTCTTTGGTGATGGTTTCGTCACTGAAGGTGGAGAAGAGATGTCGGCACGTGAGATCCGTCATATATTAAAAGAAGAAATTGAAAAAGAAAATAAGAAAAAGCCTTTAACCGACGATGAACTCAAGGAAATCTTGAATGAAAAAGGGTTCCCTATTGCTCGGCGTACAGTGGCAAAATACAGACAGCAACTGAATATCCCGGTTGCACGATTAAGAAAATGAAAGAGAATGTTTTTGAGAAGGAAAGACTGTATATGAAGAATTTATCTTTGTATAAAGCGTCGCGGCTAATTTCAGCTATATTTAATCCATTTATGGTTCCTTTTTTAGCTTATGTAGTACTTTTTATTTTTACGTATTTGAATATGCTCCCGTTAGGCTATCGCTTTCTGGTTTTAAGCGTTGTCTTTGCCTTCACGATATTGCTTCCGGCATTGGGCATATTTATCTTTCGGAAAATGAATGGATGGGGAATACGTGCATTTCGTGACCGCAAGAAACGCTATGTACCATGGGCTATTTCCATTATCAGTTACTTGGCTTGCTTTATCATGATGAACCGATTGAGAATGCCCTCGTATATGTCAGGAATCATTCTGGCTTCAATTCTGTCAATGATCATCGGATTGATAACCAATGTTCGTTGGAAGATCTGTGAGCATATGATTGCTTGTGGAGGAGTTGTTGGCGGACTTATAGCTTTCAGCATGATGTTCAACTATAATCCCTTGTTTTGGTTGAGCTTTTTCATTCTTTTGTCCGGTTCGCTGGGAACAGCTCGTATCGTGCGGAAACATCATACATTGGGTGAAGTAATAGCCGGATTTAGCGTGGGATTCATTGCTACTTTGTATGGAATATTATACTATTGATTTGTGAGAATAAAGACTTGTTTATAAGAAATATAATAGATAAAAGTATGACACCAGTAATTAGTATTATTATGGGCAGTACATCAGATCTTCCTGTCATGGAAAAGGCTGCCAAATTTCTTGATGAAATGGAAATTCCGTTTGAAATAAATGCGCTTTCAGCACATCGTACACCAGAAGCTGTTACCGAGTTTGCTGTAAATGCAAAGACTCGTGGTATAAAAGTGATCATAGCCGCTGCCGGTATGGCTGCGCATTTACCTGGAGTGATTGCTGCTCAAACGCCATTGCCTGTTATCGGCGTACCTATCAAGTCATCCTTTGATGGAATGGATGCTTTATTGGCCATTGTGCAAATGCCTCCGGGAATACCTGTTGCCACTGTAGGAGTAAATGCAGCATTGAATTCAGCTATATTGGCTGTACAGATGCTTTCACTTACAGACACAGCTATTGAAGCGAAATTTATCAACTATAAGGATGGCCTGAAAGATAAGATAACAAAAGCAAATGCTGAGTTGAAAGAAGTGAAATTCAAATTTAAAACGAATTGAGCATGGACCTGTTCAATTATGCCCGTCGTGAGTCGAAGGTAGTGAATGTGGGTAATGTACCGATGGGGGGCGATAATCCTGTTCGCTTGCAATCGATGACCAATACCAACACGAATGATACTGAAGCCTGCGTGTCGCAGATATATCGGATGGTAGAGGCAGGATGCGAATATGTACGTCTTACAACACAAGGTATTCGTGAAGCAGAGAACTTGCGTAATATCAATGCAGAATTACGCCGTAACGGTTGTATGGTGCCATTGGTTGCAGACGTTCACTTCAATCCACACGTTGCAGATGTAGCTGCAAATTATGCTGAGGCTGTACGTATCAACCCGGGGAATTATGTAGATCCTGCACGTACATTTCGTCAGCTCACATATACCGACGAAGAATATGCATTGGAAATACAACGGATAAGAGATAGATTTATCCCTTTTCTGAATATTTGCAAAGAGAATCATACCGCAGTTAGAATAGGAGTAAACCATGGGTCGTTATCCGATCGTATCATGTCACGTTATGGCGATACACCAGCAGGTATGGTGGAGTCATGCATGGAATTCCTTCGCATTTGTAAAGATGAGAAGTTCAATGAAGTGGTTATTTCCATAAAGGCTTCTAACACGGTGGTGATGGTGCAGACTGTCCGTTTACTTGTAAATGTGATGGAGAAGGAAGAAATGAGCTTTCCTTTGCATTTAGGGGTTACTGAAGCGGGTGATGGAGAAGATGGTCGTATAAAATCGGCCTTGGGAATAGGTGCGTTGTTAAGCGATGGCATAGGCGATACGATCAGAGTATCACTCTCTGAGGCTCCCGAAAATGAGATACCTGTTGCAAAGAAACTTGCAGATTATATAAGTAAACGACAAGGCCATCTTTACATTCCGGGTGATGTAGCTGAGGGCTTTAATTATGAAGCACCGGCACGTCGCAAGACTCAAGCTGTAAAGAATATTGGTGGAACGAATGTACCTGTAGTGATAGCTGATAGAATGGATGATAATAAGGAACTTGATCCTGTTCTTCATCCTGACTATATCTATGCAGGCAGAGCATTACCAGAGCACCGTGAAGAAGGTGTTTGTTATATTTTGGATGCAGATGTATGGGAAGACGAAAAGAATGTTTATCCTGCATTCAATTACAAGGATACGATAGCTATATCAATGATTAATGCAGATGTCAAGTTCTTGTTCTTACCCTGCGTCATGATAAATGAAGAGGTGATTGCGTGTCTGAAATATCATCCTGAAGTGGTAATAATTGCACAAAGCGATCATACAAACAGAGTAGGAGAGCACCGTGCATTTGTACACCAAATGATGATTGAAAAGCTTATGAATCCGGTGGTCTTCTTTCAACATTATGCAGAGCAGACGGCCGAAGACCTACAGATAAAGGCTGCTGCAGATATGGGTGCACTTGTTTTTGATGGATTTACTGATGGTTTATATATTCACAACAATGGACCTGTCAGTCATGCAATTGTTGATGCTACAGCATTCGGAATCCTACAGGCAGGCAGATTGCGTACAACCAAGACTGAATATATTTCATGTCCCGGTTGCGGTAGAACACTGTACGACTTACAAACGACCATTGCCCGTATTAAAGCTGTTACATCGCAATTAAAAGGTTTGAAGATAGGAATTATGGGATGTATTGTAAATGGTCCGGGAGAGATGGCTGACGCTGATTATGGCTATGTCGGTGCAGGACCGGGGAAAGTATCATTATATAAGAAGAAAGAATGTGTACAACGAAATATTCCTGCGGAAGAAGCTGTTGATCGCCTTATTGAACTGATAAAAGCGAATGGTGATTGGAAGTAGAGACCTTGTGTAAGAGATAAAATAAAAAGAGTGTATGTCTTTATCGGATATACACTCTTTTATTATAATGTTATTGATTATTTTGCTTTTGCATCCGATGCAGACAATGTCTTTTTGTACAATGCATTATCGTGTAATACTTCCATTGCTTTTTGCAAATCATCATCCCCTTTTAATTCCTCAATAATTGCTCCCTTTTGATATTGATATCTGCTAAGAATCTCTGTTGCAATCATTTTCTTAACATCTTTCTTGAAGTAATTCAGATCTTGATCAAGATTGTGATTAAACTTCTTCTCAAGTGAATCCAGTTCGGGTTTTGCATCTTGATAGCCTTCAAAGTCAGCCATTTCGCGTAAGTCCTTTAGCATTTTCACACTCTGTCGGTCATACGTAAAATTGTTCTTTTTCAACTGTTCTTTAAATGCGTTATAATCATCATCAGATAATTCAAACTCTTTTGCCGGTGCGATTGATAGATGTTGTTGACAATATTGAGTAACAAAGTCAAAAACATTCTTTTTATCATCTAGCCCATCTGTCAAATAAAGAAGCAAATTGGGCATTTTCTTCTCTTTCACATTAAAGTCCGGAGTGATGCCACCTCCATCACGAACAATGCGTCCCGCTGTGGTGTGGAATATGTTGGTCAAACTGTCAGGAATGCGTCCGACACTTCCATCCGGATTACGATGTTTGTAATCAATGGCTTGTACGCAACGACCGCTTGGTGTATAGTACTTAGCTGTGGTTATTTTGATTGCAGCGCCATAAGGTAGGCTACGAGTTGTTTGTACTAATCCTTTTCCAAAGGTGCGTTCGCCGATAATTACTGCACGATCATAATCTTGTAAAGCTCCTGAAAGAACTTCCGATGCAGAGGCACTACCACTGTTTACTACTACGGCAACAGGCATCTCGGTATTTAATGGGTCCGAGCTGGTTTTATATATTCGGCCTGATTGAGAGATTCGTCCGCGAGTAGACACCACTTCTTTGCCTTTAGGCAAGAAATAATTAGCAATATCAACGGCTTCATCCAGCAATCCTCCTCCGTTATTACGAAGGTCTATTACTAAAGATTTCATTCCTCTTTTATTAAGATCCAGGAAAGCTTCTTTAAATTCTTTCGAAGGCTGTCCGGTAAAAGAGCTTAGTAAAATATAGCCGGTGTTTGAATCAATCATGTCATAGTAAGGTACAGCAGGGATTTGTATGGATTGTCTAACCATTTTAAATGTCAATGTCTTTGGAGATCCAGGACGTTGCACTTTGATAGTAAAGCTACTTCCAGCCAGACCACGTAATCGTTCGCTTACATCGCCGGTATTGAGTCCTTTAACCGTTTTTCCGTCTACCTCAAGCAATATGTCTCCAGCTTTAAGTCCCGTTTTCGCTGCCGGCATATTCTCATAAGGTTCTGCTATGGCAACTTGCCCTTTATAAGGAGTGATAACAGCACCAATGCCGCCATAATTGCCTTTTATCTGTGAACTAAAGTCTTTCGCTTCATCTTCAGTGAAGTAATTGGTATAAGGATCAAGTGATTCCAGCATAGAATTTATGCCTATGGTAATCGTCTTGGAAGGATCTATAGAATCTACATAATTCTGATCAACTTCCTTGTAAACGGCATTGAATAGATCAAGATTTTTACTCTTATCAAACGTTTTTTTGCCGCCTCCATCACCGAAAACTGAAACCGAAATCCCCAGTAACAAGCATATGATTACTGAGAAATACTTGTAGTTAAGTTTTTTCATTATGATAATTCTTTTATTTGCTCTTTTATTGAGTCCCATCTTGCATCAGATAGCGTTGAGCCGATCACTTCAATGACATTGCCCGCAAGTAAAGAGCCGATTGCACCACATTTTGCTAGATTATATCCATGAGTGAGTCCAAACAAGAATCCGGCTGCATAATAATCGCCTGCAGCCGTTGTATCTGCTGTTTTTACATTTGCTAATGCTTCAACATATACTACTTCCGAACCTTTTTTGATGTAGGATCCTTTGGCGCCGACTTTCAAAACTGCAATGCTGCATTTGCTTGCTATATCGTCGAGAGCTTCACGTCCGTCTTTATCTGTAAAAGCCTTTGCTTCTTCCTCATTTGCAAAGACAATATCCACGTAATTTTTAATAAGATCAGTAAAGAAATCCTGATCAGCAGCAACGATATTGTAACTTGATAAATCAAGACATACCGTCAATCCATTTTTCTTCGCCAACTGTAAGGCATGGGTGATCATTTCATGATTTTGAACAAGATACCCTTCGACGTACATGTAAGAATATCCACTTAAAATTTCTTCAGAAATATCTTTACAGTCTAATGTTGACGCAGCTCCAAGGTAATCAATAAATGTACGCTCTCCATCAGGAGAAATGAATGTGGATGCAATGCCAGAGGGAAGTTCGGAATAATTGAATAGAGTTTCGATGCCTAAAGAATGAAAGCTGTTTAGGTAGAAATCACCCGTTTCATCATGTCCAACCTTTCCTATAAACCCGGTATGAGACCCCATATTTGCTAATGCACGAACCGTGTTTGCAGCAGATCCTCCAGGTACACGTTTCGTATCCATTGAGGAAAATATACTATGAATATCAGATAGCTTTTCTTTTTCAATAAACTGTGTACTTCCCTTTGGAAGTTCCATTGATTCCAGTAGCGTATCATCTTTTAGTACTGCAAGAATGTCGGTTAAAGCGTTACCAATTCCAATTATTTTCTCCATTTATGAATTTTTTTCTGCAAAGATATTGTTTATTTCAATAAAACCTATTACTTTTGCAACGCATTTGGGAAAAATAACATTCTTCGATAGCTCAGTTGGTTAGAGCATCTGACTGTTAATCAGAGGGTCGTAGGTTCAAGTCCTACTCGAAGAGCCATCAATTTCTCAAAATGCATATTCTTCGATAGCTCAGTTGGTTAGAGCATCTGACTGTTAATCAGAGGGTCGTAGGTTCAAGTCCTACTCGAAGAGCAGAGAGAGTTTACAATGATTGTTGTGGACTCTCTTTTTCCATTTAACCAAATACAAACTAGCTATGTGTAAAAACCATCCTTTTGAGTCATTTCATTACTGCCCTAAATGCGGTTCAGACCGTTTTGTAATTCACAATTTCAAGTCGAAGCATTGTGAAGCGTGTGGATTTACTTATTATTTTAATCCTAGCTCTGCTACAGTTGCTTTCATTTTGAATGATAAGAATGAATTATTAGTGTGCCGTAGAGCAAACAACCCTGCCAAAGGTACGTTTGATTTGCCTGGTGGTTTTGTAGATATGGATGAAACAGGTGAAGAAGGCATTATACGTGAGGTGAAAGAAGAGACTGATTTAACCGTTGGTGAAGCTACTTATCTTTTCTCTTTGCCTAATAGATATATTTATTCGGAGTTTGAAGTGCAAACACTTGACATGTTTTTTCTTTGTAAAATACAAAACTGGATTGTCCCTCAAGCACATGATGATGTCGCAAAATTGCAGTTTATTCCTCTTTCAGAAATAAAGGTAGAGCAATTTGGTTTGAGCTCCGTGAAAAAAGGATTGCAGTTATTTTTAAATAAGAATGGATATTGAGATCTACTCATTTTTTTCGTGTATATAGATCTAAATCTAAACACGAAAATGGAGAAAAATAAAGCGAGGTTATGATAAGATAACCTCGCTTTATTTAAGATAAGCTATATTATTAGATTAAATTCTTAAGCAAACTTGTCATGCTGACTTTGTCTTCAATAATATTCAACAAATTGTCAATGTTAATGCGTTCTTGTTCCATTGTATCACGATTTCTCAGTGTTACAGCATTGTCTTCTAATGTCTGATGGTCTATGGTTACACAGTATGGTGTACCGATAGCATCTTGACGACGATAACGTTTACCAATAGAATCTTTCTCATCATATTGACAGTTGAAGTGGAATCGCATGGTGTTCATGATCTCTTGTGCCTTTTCAGGTAAACCATCTTTCTTGATCAGTGGCAAAACGGCCAATTTCACAGGAGCTAATGCTGCCGGTATTTTTAACATAACACGACTTTCACCATTCTCCAATGTCTCTTCTTTGTAGGAAGCAAAAAGAATTGAAAGGAACATACGGTCAACTCCAATGGATGTTTCAATGTCGTAGGGAGTATAACTAGCGTTCAATTCGGGATCGAAATATTTGATGCTCTTTCCAGAGAACTTTTCATGTTGAGATAAGTCGAAATCGGTACGTGAATGGATACCTTCTACTTCTTTAAATCCAAAAGGCATTTTATATTCAATATCAGTAGCGGCATTTGCATAGTGAGCTAGTTTCTCGTGATCATGGAAGCGATAGTGATCAGCTCCGAACCCCAAGTTTTGATGCCATTTCATACGCGTTTCTTTCCATTTTTTAAACCATTCCATTTCTGTGCCGGGACGAACAAAGAATTGCATTTCCATTTGTTCGAATTCACGCATGCGGAAAATAAATTGGCGAGCAACAATCTCATTACGGAATGCTTTTCCTATTTGTGCAATACCGAAAGGAATCTTCATTCGGCTGGTCTTTTGTACGTTTAAGTAGTTGACAAAAATACCTTGAGCAGTTTCAGGGCGTAAGTATATTTTCATTGCTCCATCAGCTGTAGATCCCATTTCTGTAGAAAACATCAAATTGAATTGACGCACATCTGTCCAGTTGCGTGTACCGCTGATTGGGCATACGATTTCTTCATCTACAATGATTTCTCTCAACTCATTGAGATCATTGCTGTTCATTGCTTTCTTATATCTTTCAACTAAAGCGTCATGCTTGGCTACATGCTCTATTACACGAGGATTGGTTTCACGATATTTTGCTTCGTCAAACGTGTCACCGAATTTCTTCGCAGCTTTAGCAATTTCTTTTTCAATTTTATCTTCGTATTTAGCGATTTGATCTTCAACCAGAACATCAGCACGATAACGTTTTTTTGAGTCTTTGTTATCAATTAATGGGTCATTAAATGCATCAACGTGGCCTGAGGCTTTCCAAATAGTAGGATGCATGAAAATGGATGAGTCCAATCCAACAATATTTTCATGTAAGCGAACCATCGAATCCCACCAATATTTTTTTATATTGTTTTTCAATTCAACACCCATTTGGCCGTAATCGTATACAGCTGCTAAACCGTCGTATATTTCACTTGACGGGAACACAAAGCCGTACTCTTTGCAGTGAGATACGATCTTTTTAAAAACGTCTTCTTGTGCCATATTTATTTTATTATTTTATTGTCTACGAGTAATTTAAGCGCAAAGTTACATGATTTTTTCAATTATATTTGTATTTTTGCCTTTAATTAGAAAATTTATATGAGCGACGAAATAAAAGATAAAGATAACGATATGGAAGAGAATGATCAATCAAATGATCATTCTGATTATAAACCAATAGAAACAACTGACGGAAGTGTGGCTCATCAGCTTTCCGGAATGTATCAAAATTGGTTTCTGGATTATGCTTCATATGTGATTCTGGAACGTGCTGTACCACATCTTAATGATGGGTTAAAACCTGTTCAACGTCGTATTTTACATTCGATGAAGCAGTTGGATGATGGTAGGTATAATAAAGTTGCGAATATTGTCGGACATACGATGCAATATCACCCTCATGGTGATGCTTCAATCGGTGATGCCCTAGTGCAATTGGGTCAAAAGGATTTATTGATTGATTGCCAGGGTAACTGGGGTAATATCTTAACGGGTGACAGTGCTGCTGCTCCTCGTTACATTGAAGCGCGTCTGTCAAAATTTGCATTAGAAGTCGTTTTTAACCCTAAAACCACTCAATGGCAACAGTCATATGATGGTAGAAATAAAGAACCGGTCACCCTTCCTGTAAAATTTCCTTTACTTCTAACTCAAGGAGTCGAAGGAATTGCAGTAGGATTATCGTCAAAAATATTGCCCCATAATTTCAATGAAATTTGTGATGCTTCTGTTTGCTATTTAAGAGGAGAAGAATTCCATATTTATCCTGATTTTCAAACAGGTGGCAGTATTGATGTCAGTCGTTATAATGATGGGGAGCGTGGAGGAGTGGTGAAAGTACGTTCAAAGATATCGAAGATTGATAACAAGACTTTGGCTATCACTGAAATTCCTTATGGCAAAACGACCGGCACGGTGATTGAATCAATTTTACGTGCGGTTGAAAAGGGGAAAATTAAAGTACGTAAGGTAGATGATAATACTGCTGCTCACGTAGAAATTCTTTTACATCTTGCCCCAGGAGCATCAAGTGATAAGACAATAGATGCTCTTTATGCTTTTACTGATTGTGAAGTGAACATTTCGCCTAATTGCTGCGTAATTGATAATAAGAAACCTCACTTTTTGAATGTGAGCACTGTGCTAAAACATTCAACAGATAAAACGCGTGATATTCTTTATCGAGAACTTGAGATAAAAAAAGATGAATTAAACGAAGCTCTTCAGTTTGCTTCATTAGAAAAGATATTCATCGAAAAGAGAATCTATAAGGACAAGGAATTTGAGCAAGCAGCCACAATGGATATAGCTTGTGAGCATATTGATGATCGATTAACTCCGTTTTATCCTTTGATGATTCGTGAAGTTACAAAAGACGATATTCTCAGATTGATGCAAATCAAGATGGAGCGTATTCTTAAATTCAATAGTGATAAAGCTGATGAGTCGATTGCTAAATACAAGCAAGAAATTGAAATAATAGATGATCATCTTGAGCATATTGTAGATTATACGATTGAGTGGTTTGAGATGTTGAAAAAGAAATATGGTAAGAATTCTCAAAGACTCACTGAGATTCGCAGTTTTGATACGATTGAAGCCACAAAAGTAATTGAGGCAAATGAAAAACTTTATGTCAATCGTGAAGAAGGATTTGTTGGTACTAGTCTTAAGAAAGATGAGTTTGTAGCAAACTGTAGTGAAATTGATGATGTGATTCTGTTTTATCGCGATGGCAAATATAAGATTACCAAGGTTCAAGATAAGCTATTTGTAGGGAAAAATGTTATTTATTTGAACGTCTTTAAGCGAAACGACAAACGTACAATTTATAATGTTGTTTACCGAGATGGATCGAATGGCGTTTACTATATGAAGCGTTTCAATGTCACAAGTTTAACTCGTGATCGTGAATATGATTTGACCAAAGGTACCAAAGATTCGCGGGTCATGTATTTCAGTGCTAATTCAAATGGTGAGGCTGAAGTTATCAAAGTGACATTAAAACCTAATCCAAGAATAAGGCGCATTGTCTTTGAAGAAGATTTTAGTCAACTGGCCATAAAGGGACGTAACTCTATCGGTAACATCATGACTAAATGTGCCGTACATAAAGTTGTATTGAAGCAGAAAGGCGGATCAACATTGGGTGGTCGTAAAGTTTGGTTTGATAGAGATATCCTACGATTAAATTATGATAATCGTGGAGAATATTTAGGAGAGTTTCAAAGTGATGATAAGATCTTGGTTGTTCAGAACGACGGAACGTTTTATATGACAAACTTCGATTTAAGCAACCATTACCAAGATAATATAATTATTCTTGAAAAATTTGATCCCAGTAAAGTTTGGACGGTAGGACTTCTTGATGCTGATCAGCAAGGATATCCTTATTTAAAGCGTTTTACGTTCGAAGAAACAAGTCGTCCTCAAAGTTATTTGGGAGAGAATTCGGACACAAAGTTGTTGCTTTTGACCGATGAGTCATTCCCGCATCTTGAGATTGTCTTTGGTGGTAAAGACAGTTCACGGGCTACGCTGGATATACAGGCTGTTGATTTTATTGGTGTGAAAAGTTACAAAGCTAAAGGAAAACGAATTGCTACATGGGAAGTAGAGACAATCAACGAACTCGAACCTACACAATATCTTGAGTCAAATGAGACAAGCGAAAATGATACATCGGAAGATGATGAATCAGAAAATCTTGATCCGGATGCAGGCAAAAGTGATGATGATATAGTAGATGAAATAACAGGTCAAATGAAATTGTTTGACAACTAAAAAATGTATGAGAAAGGTATTACTTATATTAGGCTTCTTGGCTTTTTTTTCAAGGGGCTATGCCCAGATTGACAGTCTGGAAGCTAATCGATTGGTGACAACAGCCAATAGTATAGGTGTGGGAGGTGTCAATATTCTGGATACATATCTTTCTCCATTGGAATATAAGGGTACGGAAGTACGTTTTATGAATGAAAAGATGCATCTGACAAAGTTCTTTTCCGGTCATGTCTCTGCTCAGAGAATTTTTCAAGCAAATGTATCATATTCAAAAAACCCGACAGAAGATAACAGTGCATTTTCCGGATTAGTCAATTGGTCATACGCTCTTCATTACCAATTTAAAGTGAACGATCATTTAAAATTTCTTGTAGGCCCTGCAGCTGATATGAATTTAGGATTTATCTATAATCTTAATAATGGGAATAATCCTGCATCAGCCAAACTCTATGCGAATTTGTCAGCATCAGGAATGGCGATTTATAAATTTTATTTAGGGAATCGCTTGTTTACGGCACGTTATCAAGCCAATATACCACTAGTGGGTTTGATGTTTGCTCCTCATTATGGTGAATCATATTACGAGATCTTTACTTTAGGTCATAATTCTCATCTGGTTCATTTCACTACGCCTTATACCCAACCCTCATTCAGACAGATGGTTTCTTTGGATATCCCAATTTCGAGAATTAAAATTAGAGCTTCGTATGTCTTTGATATGCAACAATCTCATATCAATTCTATTAAAGCTCATACGTGGTCAAATATATTTATGATAGGTTTCGTAAAAGACCTTTATGTTTTGAAACCTAGTGTTCATCAACGTTTATCTGAACGTTTAAAAGCTTATTGAAGATGAAGCATGTGACTTTTCATTTTGTATTGTTTTTTCTGTTAATGATGCCTCTTATCAACACTTCGTGTGTGACTGAAGAAGAGTTTAGCAACTCACCTTCGGGCAACTTTGAGGCATTGTGGAAGATCATTGATGAGAAGTATTGCTTTTTGGATTATAAACATATCAATTGGGATTCGATCCACACGGTCTATGCAAAAAGTATTACACCAAGCATGACAAATGATGGACTGTTTGAAGTGTTGGGAGGTATGTTGGCAAATTTAAAAGATGGGCATGTCAATCTTTCTTCAGCAAGTAATGTTGCTCGTTATTGGAAATGGTTTGAGGATTATCCAGAGAATTTTGATGATAGCATTCAACGAAAATATTTAAAGACTACCTATAAAATTGCTGGAGGGGTTAAATATTGCATTCTGGACGACAATATTGGATATGTGTATTATTCGAGTTTTGAGGATGCTGTAGGTGAAGGGAACCTTGATCAAATATTAAGTAATCTTGCTGTTTGTGATGGGCTTATAATAGATGTACGTAATAACGGTGGAGGCACAATGACTAATGCGACAAAGCTCGCTTGTCGTTTTACCAATGCGAAAATATTAACAGGTTATATACAGCATAAAACAGGTACGGGTCATAGTGATTTTTCTGATCCATATCCTATTTATCTTGATCCGTCAAGTAATGTAAGATGGCAAAAAAAAGTGTGTGTACTTACCAACAGGAGAAGTTACAGTGCAACTAATGATTTTGTAAATTCAATGTCATTGCTGGATAATGTAACGATTGTTGGTGATAAGACCGGTGGAGGATCTGGACTGCCTTTCAACTCTGAGTTACCTAATGGTTGGACTGTTCGATTCTCATCAAGTCCGATACTCAATGTCAACAAAGAGAATATTGAGTGGGGGATTGATCCAGATGTAAAAGTGAATATTACCTCATCTGATTATGAAAAAAGCATTGATACGATTATCGAAACTGCCCGAAAGATCTTAAAGAAATAAATTATCCAGCCCAATTCTCTCTGTCAAGATTTCGATAACTGATAGCTTCAGCTATATGGCACATTTCTATGTTCTCTTTTGCTTCAAGATCAGCAATCGTTCGTGACACCTTTAAAATACGGTCATATGCACGTGCAGACAGATTCATTCTTACCATTGCGTTATGCAACATCTTTGTGCTACTTTCATTTAACTGAGCATATTTATGCATTAATTTTGAAGTCATTTGGGCGTTACAATATACTCCTGGGAAATCTTTGTATCTTTCATCTTGAATCTCACGTGCTTTGATCACACGTTTACGTATTTCAATGCTTGGTTCAGCAGGCCTTTGCTCAGATAATTTCTCGAAAGGAACAGGTACAATTTCTATTTGTATGTCAATTCTGTCAAGCAGTGGACCGGATATTTTATTCAGGTACTTTTGAACTTGTCCAGGAGTGCAAACGCAAGCATGTGTTGGGTGATTATAATATCCACACGGGCAAGGATTCATTGATGCAATCAACATGAAGCTGGCAGGATAGTCTATAGAATACTTGATTCGGGAAACGGAGATGTGTCTGTCTTCAAGCGGTTGCCGTAGAACCTCTAATACGCTTCTGGTAAACTCAGGTAGCTCATCAAGAAATAATACTCCATTGTGAGACAAACTGATTTCACCGGGTTGAGGATTAATTCCACCTCCGGTCATGGCAACCTGAGAGATAGTATGATGCGGACTTCTGAATGGGCGATTTGATATTAATGAAGTATTTTGTTCTAAAGTTCCGGCAACAGAATGGATTTTAGTTGTTTCCAAGCTCTCCCCAAGTGATAGTGGTGGTAAAATAGAGGGTAAGCATTTGGCCATCATTGATTTTCCACTTCCAGGAGGGCCAACCATAATCAAATTGTGTCCACCTGCTGCAGAAACTTCTAATGCACGTTTTACGCTTTCCTGTCCTTTCACATCTGAGAAATCATATTCGAAAACATCCCGCTGTAAAAAGAATTCGTCGCGTGTATTTACTACCATCGGCTCTAATTCCACTTTTTTGTTGAAAAAATTAACCACTTCAGTTAAGTTTTCTACACCGTATACCGTCAGGTTATTAACGACAGCAGCTTCTCGAGCATTTTGTTTAGGCACAATCAGTCCTTTGTATTTTTCTTCGCGTGCTTTTATTGCAATAGGAAGAGCACCTCTGATCGGTTGTAAACTTCCATCTAAGCTTAGTTCGCCCATGATTATATATTTGTCAAGCTCTTCAGAAATTAATTGATCTGAAGCTGCCATTAAAGCTATAGCCAGAGGTAAATCGTAAGCAGAACCTTCTTTACGAATATCTGCAGGAGCCATATTCACAATAACATCGGCTGTAGGAAACTTATATCCATTAAACTTAATGGCTGATTTAATTCGTTCGTGGCTTTCTTTTACGGCTGAATCGGGTAGACCTACTAGGTGAAAAAGGCACCCTCGACTGATGTTTACTTCAATCGTAATGATTGTGGCGTCTACTCCTTGAACAGCACCGCCAAAGACTTTTATTAGCATAGAATAGATGGAATAGTTATTTTTTGTTTATGATTGTTGAAAGACTATTTTGAATGATGCTTATATCAACTCCTTTTTGTTTAATACGTCCGTCAGGACCTATCAAGATATAGAATGGTATTGATGTCACATCAAATTGGCGTGCCATGTAACTCTCGAATCCGGAAAAATCGCATGCCTGAGGCCATGATAAACTATCACGTTTTATTTCATTCTTCCATGAAATTCTATCCATATCCAGGGAAATGCCTACAAAAGAGACCTTGCTACCGCATCTTCTTTTTAAAGATCGGAGTTTGTTTGCCTCGTTGGTAAAGTTATCTTCCCATGAAGCCCAGAAATGTACGATGACATATTTTCCTTTGTAATCAGATAAAGCCACAGTTTGTCCCTTATCGGTAGTACTGCTAAACATGGGTGCAATGCCTCCTACTTCTAATCCTGTACGTTGATTTAAGTATGTTGATATTTGTTTTACCAAAGGATCAATTGTAGCGGAATTTTTTAGCAAATTCATCAATGTGCGTATTTTTTCTACTGAGAAGAGAGGTGATTGTACGAAATATTCATCAAGTAAAAATGCACTAACCTCGTTCTCTTTATGGGCACGAATAAATTTTTCAGCTTCTACCTGTACTCTTTTATTATCGCTATAGTAATCTTTGATTGTTTCTTTGAAGTCATTCAGCAAATCATTTGCATCATCACCACCTTTAACTTTCAATAAACCATAGTTTGGAGCTTTACCTTTGATCTTTACACCGTCGCCTGGAGAGACAAATACCGGACATCTTTGTGTGCCGGGGAATATCAGATAGATACAAGTTGGTTTCTCTATTTGAGTGTGATATGTAAATTCTCCTTTGTGAGCGATAATTGTATCTACATTATCTCCGGTTTTACTGTTCATGTTTCCAAATGCCAAGATCAAAGAGTCTTTCATTCCACTGATGTCTCCTTTGATTGTAACATTGTTGCCTTTGTTGCAACTGCAAAGCATGAATATAAGTAATGCAAGGTAAGTTATTCTCATATAAATTTATTTTTTACAAAAATAGTTATAATATCAGATTTAGGCAAAAAAAAGTGTCCTCAAAATTGAGGACACTTTTTATAATATGTATGATTTGAATTTATTTTATCAAATTCTGAAAATCAGCATTCGATGCCAATGAAGTAAATTCAAGATCTTTAGCAGCTCTCTTAGCTAATGAAGGATCTTTTTGGATTGCACTCTTCAAGCTTTCAACAGCTAATGAAGAATTGCCTGTACGAGCACCTAAGATTGCTGTTAAGTAATCTGTGTAAGCATCAGGAGTAGCAATGCCACTTAATGTAGTTTTCGCTTTGCTGTAATCTTTATTTAAGATTTGTGCAAGAGCAGCACTGTTTGTTTTCACGTCTCCAAATGTACTTTCAGCACGGTCATATTGTCCTTTGGCTAAGTATAAGTTTCCTAGAGCAACAGCAGAAGTAGGAGCTCCTGTGGCTTTTCCTAGGTAAGATTCAGCAGAAGCCAAGTCACCCTCTTTAAGAGCGATTAGACCCAAGTTGTTGTTTACCTCAGCAGCAGAAGAATTTAGAGATACAGCTTTTTGCAACAATGCTTTTGCGTCACTAACGTTGCCTTGAGCATATTCTACAGCAGCTTTGTTGTTGTATGCACGGTAATCATTAGGATAAAGCTCTATAGCTTTGTCGTAATATTCATTAGCTCTGCTATCGTTCTTTTGAATAGCTAAGAAATCACCTGTGTAAAGCAATTCATCATTTGTCAAAGAAGAAGGATTAACTTTGAAAATGCTATCGATGATAGCAAATTTCTTGCTTAATTCATTGTAGTTCAATGTCAAACGAGAACGACGTAATTCAGGGAGAATTTCGTCAGCTAATTTAGAGAATACAGTTGAAAGGTTGCGGATTTCTTTTTCGCGTTGTGCAGGATCTTGGTACATTGATAAAACACGTAGAACCAAATCCTTATCTTGGATATTAGAGTTTGAAACTAAATCCTTGAAACCATCCCAGTCTTGAGCTGTATATTTAGAATCAACAGCAAGTCCTTTAACTTTAGTGCTGTTTAATTGTTTTTTAATGTAAGAATCAGTGTTAGACTCACGTTGTTTAGCCAACTTGTCGTTCAATTTTACACCACCATCAGGAGAAGCATAAGCTGATACTTCAACATTCTCAAGATTTTTTCCTGTTTTATTTGCGTCTTTAGCTGTAGTGTTAAGATCTTTCAATTGTTGAGATTTTAACTCTGAAGCACGAAGCTCTGCCTTTTGGATCATGAACTTGATGTTAGCCTCTTTAGCAGAAGTGATCTTCTTTTGGAAAGGATCATTTTCTGATGAAGGAAGTGAATCAAAACTGTTCGTTGAGTTAGAAGGGTCAGAAGAGTTTACTGTGTTGTAAACCAATTGTGATGTAGCGATTACACCATCTGCAATCTTAACATCAGGAATATCGTAAACTTTCTTTCCTTTGTGAGCTTTGAAACGTAGATATAATTCAGATTTAGCTAATGGATCTGAATAAGGGAAATTAGCTTTCATCTGATAATCACCTCCCAATTTGTAAGCGATTGTCTGATTGTTGCCTTCTACTTTCTCTCCTTGGAAGTCTGCTGGAGTACTAGTTAACTCGCCTCCATCATATTTCAAAACTGGAGTAACCTCAACGATCGCTTTTTTCTTGAAATATTTTTCAGGGAATTTTCCGTTGATCGTAACGGGAACTTGACCTCCCACAGCCTCAAGAACCTGAGGGGTTGTAGAGAAGTACTCTGAAGATAATGCGCCCATCTTGCTACAAGATGCAAGTGCAATAAGTGCCATTGACATCAATGGCAAATACAACTTCTTAACCATAATATTGAATCAATTAAATGTTTATTACTCTTTAGATTTAGCATATACAATGCAAAGATAATAAAAAGTTCTTTAGTTCTTCTATTTCTTTCTCTTTTTTATTAACTTTAATATGAGGCGTTAAAAAGCTCCTCTTAAAGTATTAATCCTGTTTTTTCCTTTGTAAGGATTACAAAAAGTGAATCAGATTCAATATTGTTAATCATAGCTCTACAAGATTTGATTCGAGTATTTTTTTTGCTTTTAGTCGCGTTGCTTATATTTTGCTGGAAAAGAATGAATTACTAATCTTTGTTCAAATCTTTTAGATCCATTACCTTATCATACAATTTCAAGGAATGGATGTAACCGCTAAATGGCCACTCTTCCTCAGCATTCCTTCCAAGGCTGACATATTCAACAGGCTTAACAAGAAGTTGAATATCTCGTTCGCTGATAAGTTGGTCTTGCAGATAGACTTTCTCCTTATATCCATCAAATATGACCCTCCAATGCTGCCATTTTCCTTCCCAGTCTTTTATTTTTTTGTAACCTACATCCTCAAACCATCCATAATGATTTAATACTCCGCAGCGTTCTTCGGAACCATTAACAAACATGATTTTTTCCAGTTCATCATGGGAAGAGGTAAAATCAGCTACACATTCATTCTCTTGTATTTGGGGATTCAAAATCCAAGCGTCTATTGTGTAGGGCGCATTATCACATAGCGGAAGTGTGAAATCTGAACGATATGTTTGTACACTGTCAAAGCGAAAGGCCAATTTACCTTCTACATTTTCAACAACAGACAAAGTATCCGGTTTCAGCGAAATGAAGTTCCCTCCAATACGATTTTTGATCTTCAACAACTTTTCACCTATTTGATAATCACCAGCATTGATGTCAACTAATAGTCCTTGAGATTGTTTTATCGGCTTTACATTTGTAATTTTGTTTTTCTCTGAATAAATTTCGTTTATCCATTCTTTAGGAATGGATTGTGGATGCTTTCCGAATACTTTAATGTTCCAGATTGCACCGAAATATCCGTTTTTTTGGTTTCCAGTCGTCACTAACCTTATATAACGTGCTTTTACGTTTTTTTTATCTATCATCGGACTTCCGGCCCACTGATTGTTTCTTCTATCAGCGAAAGTTGTCCAAGATTTACCGTTTAAGGATGTTTCAATCAAATATTGATAATAAGAGGTCGCGTATTCAAATTGTGTCCAAATTGTTTCGATGTGACAGGCTTTTCCTAAATCTAGTTGTATCCATTCTTTACCCACTGTTGCTGGTCGCCAGAGTGTTCCGTTATTATCGTCTACAGCATATTCCGGTTTGAAATCCTTATTATAAGTTGATGAAGCAGACACTTTGCATTGGTAAGCAAGATTAGGTTCTTCTTTTGTCTCTTGTGCTAAAGCACCAATACCTTTATGTGTAGGAATTACCTTCTTGATGCTTCCATCAGCGTCAAATATTAATTTATCCGCGCAGATTTGTCTGTGGAATCCACGAGTAGAGTGGGGATTGTCATGACGATGATAGATTATATAATAGTCGTTGCCTACTTGAAGGATGCTATGGTGGCCCGGGCCGTGTATACTACCATCTGCTGAAGTTGATAAGATGGGATTATTTTTTCCGAAGGTAAATGGACCGAGTGGACTTTTTCCTACAGCATATTGTATTCGATAAGTCTGGTCGTGGCAACTTCCTGAGGAATACATAAAATAATAAAGACCATTGTGCTTTAGCATAAAGGGAGCTTCAAAAAAATCGGTGGCTTCTGTATTAGGAATTAAATGGAGTTCTGTAAAGCTTTTACCATCTTGCGATAATTTTCCGGAACCACAGCCGAATCCCTTATAAATTCCCCATGTGCCCCAATACAGATAAACACTTCCATCGTCATTCTCAAAACTTTGGGCGTCGAGAGTGATTGCGTTGTGTACAAATCTATCAGGAATCAAGGTTGAATCTTCTTTGCCAAGAATATTCTGCCATGGACCTACGGGAGTGTCGCTGATGCCACAAAGAATCTGGCAGGGTTGACAATAGTACATATAGTATTTCCCATCTCTTCCTTTTCGTACATCAGGTGCCCATATCCAATGTGTTTTTGGCCAATTCATAGGGCGGAGTATCCAATTCTTAAAGTCTTTTGACATCCAAACTTGCGACGGACCGAATCCTGCTCCACAACCATCTGTGGTAGCATAAATATAATAAGTATCGTCAAACTTTTTTACAGTTGGATCTGCAAAGTACCCAGGCAGTATAGGGTTGCCCATGCCGGGTGCATTATATACTTCTTTTTGAGCAGGAACTTGATTGGACCATGCAAGAGCAAAGAGAATAATTGTTATAATGTTTTTCATGAATTTTATATTTCTTTTATTTAATAAATTAGCTAGATAGTAATTCCCAGCCTCAACCTCTAAAATAAATTGGAAGTCGAAGCTAGGAATAGAATTGCTAATTGGTTCTTATTAGTTAATACCCGGAGTTTTGTTTTAAATTTTTGTTAGCATCAATAAAGTCTTGATATATTGGATAAATATCCTTATGTGTATCGGATGCGTCTGTTTCGGCATCCTTGCAGAACCAAGATTTACCATCGTAAACATTCATGTTTTTATCTGTAAGCCTGAATCTAATTATATCTTGACGACGATGATGCTCACCAACGAATTCCCAAGCGAGGTCATCAAGGAATCCACCTAATTCAATATCGTTTCCACCTTCATTTGTTTCTATTAATTTGTCGTTTCCATCACTGTCTAATTGATATTCTTGATGTCCATAAGCATATACACTCGGCCCTTTTAGCTCAGCAACTGTGCGGGTCGCTTTAGACGGATCGTTCTTGAATGCGCGTTTGCGTATCATTGTTACAATGTCAGCAGCATCTTGTTCGGTTTCACCGTTATATCCTCCTAACCGAAGTAGACATTCAGCTTTGATCATATAAGCATCTGTGAGGCGATAGAATGGTACATCGTCTTCGGCTGTACCATATTTATTTGCATAAATTTTATATTTGTGAAAACGTGCGCCTTCATTTTGATAAGCTCCCGGATTATCAATTGAGTGGACTTTCTTTGTATAATTTAGTTGTATCTTATCCAAGTATATGGGAGTGACACCGTCGCTTGAATATTGAGGTCCTATAAGCCATGTGTCTGATAGTCTTTCGTCTTCAGAGTTATAGGTATCGATAAATTGAGGTACGGCACAACTTCCATTCCAAGGTGTACCGGTGTAACCGAATGTCGCTGCACTTGGCCCAGCTAGACATTTGTTAACAAGATAATTTCCTGTGGCATAAGGTGCTTTGAAGGGAAATCCGAATATAACTTCAGAACAAGTTGACAAATCATCTACAAATAAATCGGTATAATTTTCAGCTAAAGAATAATTACCGGATTTAATGACAGTATCTACTTCATTTATTGCCTTTTTGTAATATGAATTGTCTGTTCCGCCAAACCATGCGTTATGATTTAAATAAACCTTAGCTAGAGTCATACAAGCCGCATATTTATTGAAGTGACCGTAAGTTTTAGATGTAGCATCAGTACTAAGCTGACTTTTAATTGCATTTAATTCTGAAACGATAAAGTTATAAGTAGAATCCGGACTAACTTGTGAAGGTAGATAACCAGCTTCGTGGTTTAGCGTTGTTTCAAGAGGAATATTACGGAAATTGTCTAATAAGATATAATAATATAACGCACGCAGTCCTCTAAGTTCTGGTACGCTTGAAGATACTGCTGAATTATCTTTCATATCAATGAGTTTATTGATAGAAGATATTCCATTGTATGAGTAATACCATAGTGTCCAGAAATGACTGACATATGAGTTATATGTATGTTTGTGCATTGTTATATATAAATCACCCCAACCAACTCCGATTCTTAGAGGGGTCATTATCAAGTCACTTGATTCTTCATTGGTGTCAAACAAACCGTTCCAACCCCAATAAACATTTCGCAAATTAGAATAAACCGGTGCAATCATAGCTTTCACATCATCAGAGGAGAATTGGGTATCTTCGGCTGAGATCTCGCTATAAATTGTCTCGTTGAGATTTGTACAAGCTGCTGCATATATTAATATGCATGAAGCAAATATATATTTTAATATTTTCATATTGCCTGATTATTTAAAATGTTGCATTTACTCCGAATGTAAATGATCTGATTGTAGGATATTTGTCACGAGGATCATTACCTGATGCCATAAAGTCACTGTTACTCAACTCCGGATCCAGTCCTTTGTATTTAGTGAGGCAGAATAGATTTTCACCTGAAAGGTAAAAATGCAGTTTTGTTATGTATTTTTTCATGTTTTCTCCTAACCTGAATGTATATCCTACTGACAGATTGTTCAATTTCAGATAGTTACCATTCTCGAGGTAATAACTGGTGAAGGTCTGTGATTGTGAAGATGATAAGGGGCTTACTCCAAATATTTTATTTTGTGAAGAACGTAGCTTGTTATAAGCTATGGAGTTATTTTCGTAAAACATTCTTTGTTCATTAAGTATTTTAAATCCCAAAGAACTACTCATTTGAAAGCTCATATCAAAGTTCTTATAAATTAGTTGGTTGCTAAACCCGAGGTTGATCTTTGGAATGCCATTACCTAAATATTGACGATAATCGTCATTTAGCATACTGGCTGAGAATTCTTCTGATTTACCTGTTTTCGGGTTTTCTATCATCCATAAACCTTTATCAGATAAACCTACAGCTTTCATTCCCCAATAATTCCCTATGGATTTTCCCACTTCCAAGCGATGTGTCGGCAATGAGATTGGATCACCTGCATTAGCGGTATTCAAATAATTATTTGTTTGATAAAGAGCATTTGATAGGCTAAGTAATTTATTAGAGTTATGGGATCCTGTAAGAGTACATTTCCATTGGAAATTTTTACTTTTTACAGGTACGGCATTGATCACGACTTCCACTCCGGTATTACGCATTTTTCCTACATTTGCAAGAGTTGTTGTATACAAATTTGGTGGAGAGGGCACATTGTAGTCCCATAGCATATCACTAGTTTTCTTGTAGTAGTAATCCATTGATCCACTTAATCTATCTTCAAGCACACTGAAATCAACACCCACATTGAATTCTGCAGATTTTTCCCATTTTAGGTCAGGGTTGGGGTTAGATGCAGCTTGAAGACCATTATACCATTTCCCATTTTCATAGTAATAGATGCCGTAAGAATATAGGGTTTTTGATAAATAAGAACTTGATGGGATTTCTCCTGTTACACCATACCCTGCTCTTAATTTCAAATTGTTGATAAAGTTGATCTCTTTCATAAAAGGTTCATTACTAATAGTCCATCCTATAGAAGCAGATGGAAAATTTCCCCATTTGTGATTTACTCCGAATTTAGAACTGCCTTCATGTCTTAAGCTCAGTAAAAGATTATATTTGTCGTTAAAGTTATAAGTAAATCTTCCAAAGAATCCGGTTAGTTTGTTATCATTTTTGTAGCTACTCATGCTGGCTTTACCATCAGTCAACGCTGCCCCCGTTCCAATATTGTTGTATAAGAAAGCATCCGTAGGAAAATCATAATTATAATCACTTCCGCCTTCATATACGTTATAGTTATAGCTGAAGCCGGCCAGTATAGAGATATGATGATATTTCAGAAATTTATGGTCATATTTTGAAGTAACTTCCAGATAATCACTTCTAGAGTTATCTTCAGATTTACCAGCTTCCCCATTTAATCCCGTTGCAGCGTTGGTATAATAATTCTTTGTATGATAATATTCATTATTAGAATTGCTTGTATTTCGTGAAACCATAAGGTTTGTTTGCCATCCTTTGACAGGTTCAACGGTTAAGTTAGCAGTGATTCGTGTCCATTCTGATTTATATTCACCTTTGTTTTCTTTAATCATTGCCATAGGATTGTAGTATTGATATGTGCCAAGTTCTTCATTATAGCTTCCGTCAGAATTGTAAACTGGAGATGTTGGATTCCTAATTACTGCTTGTCTGTAGATGTTTGTTATACCATCATCCGAGGCATTACTATTATTGTTGTTGTGTAATCCTTTCGTGAAGTTTAAATTGATTTTAGCAATGTTGTTAAGGAATGATTGAGTTAAATTAAAATTTAATCGAATGTCTTCACTATTGGATTCTTTTATTACACCATTTTCATTTCTATAACTTATATCAGCTGAATAAGACGTATTTTGCATACCACCATTTAAGGTTACATTATGATTCTGAGTAAATCCGGTACGGCTAATCTCTTTAACCCAATCAGTCGATGCGTTTCCGTCTGTGAATCCGGTTGCTTTCTCTTTTATCAATTTACGTACATCAGCTGCATCCATGAAATCAGCTTTTTTACCGAAAGTAGAAGCGGATGCATATGCATTATAACTTATTGAAGAATGCCCCTCACCTCTATGTCCTGTTTTGGTTGTAATGATAATAACTCCATTTGCTCCACGGGTTCCATATATTGCGGCAGCAGAAGCATCTTTCAGCACATCTATTGATTCAATGTTTTCAGGACTTACTGTACTTAAATCTCCTGGAATTCCGTCAACTAGTATTAGTGGTGCAGCATTACCTTGTAGTGTTGCTATACCACGTAAGGTGATGTTTGAACTTGAGTTCGGATCACCGGAACCATTTGAGATTATCAGTCCTGCGACTTTGCCTTTGATCAGTTCTGCTGCATCTTGGATTTTTCCTGGGTTAAAATCTTCAGATTTTACGCTGGCAATAGAGCTTGTAATGTCTCCTTTTCTCTGTGTTCCATAACCAACAACGACTACTTCGTTTACTAATTTTTCGTTTTCTTTCAAAGTAATATTTATCATTGACTGACCACGGACAGGAATTTCTGTTGTGGCATAACCAATGAAACTAATAGAGAGGGCAGGAGAGTTGCTCTGAACATTGAGAGTAAAATTTCCATCAATGCCTGTAACTGTACCTGTCTTGGCACCTTTTTCTTTGACGTTTGCTCCAATAATAGGATCACCATTTTTATCGCAAATTCGTCCTTTTACAATTGTACCTTTATTTTGTTGCAAACCTTCAGGTAATGAAGCAAATGTTGTAGCATTACCATATGTGGTATTCGTTTCTGCAACAAAAAGTAAAATAGCACAAGTTGAAACTTTAAAAATAATGTTCTTCATATTAATAAAATTTTAATTTTTCGTTCTTATTTTGCAAATAAAACCATAATGTTTCTTTATGTTTGTTTGTAAAGTCTATAAGAATAAAATAAATGTCCAAAAAATGTCTAAAAACGTTGATCTATATTTATTAGTCAATTTACTTTCCATTCGATGATGCCTCCCGAGGCATCTTTTTGTAATTGTGCAACAATTTTAAGACCGGTGGTTGTCACTGTTTTGAAGTTCAAGCTATTGTAGCAATCCTTTTTTACGTTATATGATTCTGTCGTTTCAACAGGTTTCCATTCATCCCCCTCTTTATAGTATAGTGTCCAACTTTCAGGCACTCTAAAGTTGCCGTCATATTGGTCGAAATCGAGCCAATAAACTTGAACATTGTGCACTGTTTCCGGATTATCAAAAGTATAGGCGATGGAAACCGGAACGCCGACTTTTTGCCACCAATAAAAATAGGGTTTGGAGATGTCGGAAGAACTTTTCGGCTCCCATTGGTCATTTATTCCCCATGCTTCTTCTTCAGTTGCGGTTGAGGCCGGAGCATCTTTTTGTATTGCAGATTGCAACACTACCGAATGAGCCCTTGAAGCGATAGACGGATTAGGTGAGGTGCGTGCATATCTAGTTTCTTGCGGAACCCATACTGCCATTTGATCAGAACCTCTATTGTCCCATACCGAATAAGGTATTGCTTTCAAGGTTATGTCCTTTGTCGTTCCGTCTTTCTGCAGTTCTTTTCCTTGCACATTCAGTTCAACAATTCCATTTAGTTTTTCGGGTTTATACACAGACTCTATCAGCGTATTAGCAGGTATAATCTTATTAAACACCGTACTATCTTTTTGGTCTACTCCTTCAAGGCAATATACAATAGGACCACGTTCTAAGGCAAGTTTTCCCTGATCGTCTTCAACTGAATCAATAGCTTGTATTTGTCTTGCAACCATTGGCAAATTAAGATCTATGAGATCATTCTTCTTCCAACGACGCGTTAAGGTGACATAACCATTCGTTAGTTTTCCGGTAACCCGTTCACCATTCAGCTTTATTGTATAAGTGCGTGGCTTGTCTATAAAATGGTATAAATCCGTGGGAACCGGAGAGTTTTGTACCCATCCCGGAATCCTGATCTTAATAGAAACAGGAGTAGCACTTTTTGCCTTAATTGTCATTCTGATATGACCGTCCCATGGATACTTCGTCTCTTGTGTTATGTTTAAGCGATTGTGGGCAGTAGCTATAGTCGATGAACTCTGAATGTATTGGTTTATATATATTTCATCATTCAGAATTGCATACATATAATTGGGCACTGAAGCTACAAATCTAGTGATGTTGCCCGGACAGCAAGCACAACCGAACCACTCCTGTCTTTGATGTTGTCCCATTGACTCCAGCGGATTGTCATAAAAGAAATGATCCCCACTCAGTGATACGCCCGATAATACTCCATTGTATATTGCCCGTTCCACCACATCCGCATATTTTGCGTCTCCAGTAGCCAAAAACATACGTTGATTCCAAAATACATTTGCGATAGAGGCACATGTCTCTGCGTAGGCTTGCATGTTGTGCAATTCATAGTTGGGACCAAATCCTTCTCCTTGTGCACGAGATCCCATACCTCCGGTAATATAAAGTTTTTTCCCGGCCATATTATCCCAAATGCGTGTCAGAGCTTTGAAGTAGGTAGTGTCATTGGTTAACGAAGCCATATCGGCAACACCTGAATAAAGATAACCGGCCCTTACTGCATGTCCTAATATTTCGTTTTGCTGTAAGATCGGTTTGTAATCTTGGCTATATTCACTTAATCTATGTCCATCCGTACCACGTCCGGTTTCATCTATGAAATATTTGGCCATATCCAGATATTTCTTGCTGTTAGTCACTTTGTATAGCTTGCATAAAGCCATTTCAACAATCGGATGTCCTGATGGAACATGTTTTTGTCCGGGATTAGGGCCAAACACTTTACATATTAGATCGGCATTTTTTATGGCAACGTTTAGTAATGTTTTCTTTCCGGTAGCTTTGTAGTGCGCAACAGCAGCTTCTATGAGATGACCGCTATTGTACAGTTCGTGACTATTTAGCCTTTCCCATTTATGTGTGCCCCACCATCCCGACAGTCGATAACATTTGTTGGTGACGCAGGTAGTAATATATCCGTCAGTCTCTTGAGCAGAGGCGATAAGATGAATAACGCTGTCAAGATAAGCATCCAATTTTTTATCATAATGAGCGGCTAGCGAATACGAAGCACCTTCTATAATTTTGTATGGATCCGTATCATCAAAAGGGAAGTCACCTTTTTGCTCGCCTTTCATCAATCCTCCCGCAATGGCAAAATTATCGAATCGTCCGTTCTTTTCACATTGTTTGAAAGCAGAAGGTATAGATACAGTTCTATTCGTCTCAATACGAGAAGCCCAAAATGTGTCCATGATGTGTACTTTGGTAAAAGGGACTTCTTTAATTCGTAAGAGAGATTGGGGAAGATAAGCTTTCATTGTAGAAGTCATCCCACAAACGCATATAAAGAGTAATGTTATTTTTGTATTTTTCATGATCAGAATGTTAGTTATTCCTTTTATTGATTTTCATAAACACAAATTAATGGAGAAACTTAGATATTAATTACGAGATTTGTTTATAATAATGATAAAATAGTCCAATTCATAAATCTTGGTAATTTGTATTAATATATTGATTGTGAGATAGATGTATCTATTTATGGAGAATGTTGCTATCTAAAAGGATTATTGTTTTCTTTATCAAGGAGAGGAATGGTGGCTTGATGACGATGATCAAATAAGAAATTTATTATCTTTGTATTCAAGGTTACTTTTGCTTTAATTACTTATTATCAACTTAACAGACGCATCGAAAATGAAAAGAATTTCATACATTGTATTCATGCTAGGGCTCATTGCTTCTTCTTGCATGACGGCAGCCCCCAAAAGCGGTACAAACAAAGATTTATCCATGGTTGTAGGTACATATACCAACGGAAGCAGTAAAGGCATTTACACCTTTCGTTTCAATCAAATAAAAGGAACAGCACTCTTGCTTGATTCTGCTGCTATGCTCAATCCGTCCTATCTTACTCCATCCTCAAACGGTAAGTTTATATATGCCGTTAGTGAAATGCCCGATTCCACAGCAGCTGTTTATGCTTATTCTTTTGATAAAAGGGTTGGAAAACTTCATTTCCTCAACCGCCAATTGACATTCGGTGAGGATCCTTGTTATGTGTCAACAAATGGAAAAGAAATACTAACGGCAAACTATACAGGTGGAAGCATGTCTGTATTCCCGTTACGAAAGAACGGAACGATCGAGCCACTCAAAAAGCTTTTCCACGGACAAACAGGTGGTCCTGACAGTGTGCGTCAAAAAACGCCACATGTCCATTGTACTATCTTTTCCCCGGACGGCAAATATATTTTCGCCACAAGTTTCAGCGCCGATCGAATTTTGCACTTCGAGCTGCATCCTAATGATATTGTTCCTCACCTTTCCAAACAGTCTACAGCAATTGATTCCGATTCAGGACCACGCCACCTTATATTCAGTTCCAACGGTAAGTTTGCCTACCTCATTAGTGAACTATCCGGCAATGTCACCGCATTCAGTTATAGCAAAGAGGTGTTGAAAAGAATTCAAGTAATCGCAGCTGATACGCTTCATGCAAGAGGTAGTGCCGACATTCATCTCAGTCCTGACGGGAAATATCTATATGTCAGCAATCGTTTGAAAGGTAATGGCATTGCTATTTTCAAAGTGAATTCAGTTACAGGGACTTTAATAAAGGTAGGATATCAACTTACAGGTATTCATCCACGTAACTTTAACATCACTCCCAATGGGAAATATTTGTTGGTTGCCTGCCGTGACAGCAACATAATCCAAGTATTTCAACGTAACTCGACAACAGGATTATTGTCAAACATGCATCGCAACATCATTGTAGATAAACCCGTTTGCATTAAGTTTGTACATTGAGCGGGTTGATACAAAGTGAGGCTATTATCTGACACTCCATAGTGCAGATAATAGCCTCATCAATTTATTTAATTATCTATTATAGATCGAGAGGTATCAAAACCTTGAAACTTATGTTACGTCCCATATTATAAACACCTATTCTACCTGTCGCATTGTTCACATCCTCATATTTCAGTCGACTCAAATGACTTTGATATGCTACATTAGTAAGGTTATTACCCATGATGTAGACTGAGAACAGAGTACGTCCATTTCTCATTACATTGCCACCTACACCGGCATATAGCAAAGAATATGCAGGAGTGCGAGTTTCCGTTCCGTAAGCAGCATAGAAATGATTCTGTGCAAAATAGTTATCCAATCCTACATTTATATAAGCATTACGGAATGTTTTGCCATGACGGAACATATCCAGACGAACGTCCGTTTTCCACTTTGTGGCAGGAGTAAATGGAAGATATTTGGTTGAATCGGGTTGGCTCAACTGAATAGAGTTTACATATGAGAAACTATTCTCGAAGTGCAAATAATCAACAGGATGAATGTCAATCATAAGTTCACCACCCATTATGCGTGCATTACCTGATACGAATTTGTAAGTTTGGTCTCCGTCAGTAATTGAATCTCTACCGGCAACGCCAATCAATTTACGTGAGAAGATGTAGTTGTTAATTCTATTAATGAACAAATCAGCTTCAGCAGAAATAAATTCGGATGAATAGCCCACTTGCATATCAGCTTGCCAACTGGTTTCGGGCTTCAACTTGTTATCACCAATTTCATAACGCACTGTACCGTCATGCAAACCATTCGAAGCCAATTCACCAATATTAGGAGCTCTGAAACCTCTAGACACATTGAACTTGGCATGTAAATCATCCGTAATTCTCCATGCAGCGCCCAAACTCCCGGTTACTCCTTGAAAGTTGCTTGTAAATGCAGTAAAACGATGATAAGCTGTAGGATCGGCCGCGGTGGTTCTTTCATCATTACTATTCTGGTAAAGGTCGTCACCATGTTCATGACGATTATCAAAACGAATACCTCCGCTTATATCAAAACGCCCTAAAGCCTTACTGGCGATGGCAAATACACCGGCATCAAACAAGTTATATTCCGGTACCAAAAATTCTGTACCTTTATTCATTGAATGTTGATACATACCATTCACACCGAACGAAGCTGAAAAACCGTTTCGTTCAGGCAACATATAATGAACATCATAGTTCAACGTGTTCATCTTAAAATAAAGACCATATTGTTTGGGATTCAACACATTTTCAAACTCTTGTCGGCTATTTTGTTGGAAACCAAAAGTAGTTCTCAGACTACCGTCACCAATAATGAAATTATTGTTCAATACGGCCTTGTAATGTTTCACTTGTTGATAAGGCATTGCATGTTGATAACTCTTGCCATCTGCATCGGTCGCCACTGCTTCGCCCTCGGTTGTAGCATTTACAGCAATCGGTTTAATGAATTTTCCTGAGATTGAATCGCGTTCGCCTTCCACAATACCCGGAGTAAGCTGATAAGCGCCCAAAGTCAAATGCGAGTAACCCCATTGCTTGTTTAATCCGATCATACCCGTGAATGCATGCTCTTGAAAACGGGAATCGTAAACATATCCATCATACTTGTCCTTATAGTCGTGCGCCCTTTTGTCGCTATAGCGCATATCCCAAACTACACCTTTTTTGTTTCCGGCCAAATCAAGAGAGTAAGCCATCAAGCCATTATTTGTTTGATAGTTAGCCAATACGTTTCCTTGTATTTTTCCTTCGGGAAGCACAGGAGCCGAAAACAGATTAATCACTCCGGCCATTGCATCGGAGCCGAACATCAAACTAGCCGGACCTTTCAGTATCTCAGCCTTATCTACAGCTTGCTCATCAATTTCAATACCGTGCTCGTCGCCCCATTGTTGACCTTCTTGACGTATGCCATCATCTACAACCACCACGCGATTGTACCCCAAGCCACGAATAACAGGTTTGGAGATACCGCCACCGGTAGTGATCTGTGATATACCCGGTTGGTTAGCCAAAGCATCAATCAAGTTAGTGGATGATTCACGCAAAAGCTCAACTTTAGGCACCACTGTGATCGGAGTCGGAGTTCTAATAAGTTGTGTAGAACCGGCAGTACCGGTCACTACTATTTCGTCTAATTTTGCTGAAGACTCAGACAGTTGAAAATTCAGTTCCTTGATGTTCCGCAGATTTATCTGTTTTATCACCGATTGATGCCCTACATAGGTGACTTGTATTGTTAATGTACTTTTAGGCAGATTATCAATGCTGAATGCACCTTTATCATCGGTAGAAGCTCCTGCTTTTAAATCAGGAAAATAGACGGCAACTCCCATCAACGGCTCGCCGGTCATTTTGTCGGTGACAACGCCCTTTAAAGAAGTTTTTCCGGATGGAGCTGTTTCAGCCCATACAAACAAAGGAATCAAACAGATCAGTATAAGTATTATTTTTTTTCGCATAACAGTAATTATAGAGTTTATTAAAATGGGGGGGAAGTCATCATAGCCTATAATGATTCATACTACTCCCCTTCATTGGAGTATGAATACACAGCATTGATGACAAAGAATGAATGAATGTGGTTTTTTACCTGAATGTTATGCTACTGGGGGTGCGCGTAATTGAAATAAATGTGGAATACGTTGTGCCGGAAATTCACAAAGTGGTGAAATTAGCTCAGCATAAGTGATAAACGTTACATCGGGCAGCAGATTTAATGAATGAAGAATAACGGGGTAGAAATCAAAGTTACAAATCAAACAACCTTGACCATCTTGTGAAACCGTTGTTTGTCCTGCTGCAAACAATTCTTTTTGATCGTGTGAGATAAAAGCACAGTGCACCGACTTTACCGTCAGGGTACCGATAACAAGAATCAAAAAGAATGATGTTACCAGATTGCGTACGATGTTTCTTTGTCTCATAAAAAATAGTTTCATATAGAATTATCGGTGCAAAGCTAGTACTAAAATCTAATGCCCCCAATTTAAAAGAATTAAAAAAGATGAAAGAGAGATTTATGTGATGTTGGTAACATCAAGATGTTTCCTTTTCACAAAGGATCGAATATTCTGACGTTTCTCTGAAACATTGCAGTTATGATTTTACCCTTCATCCTTCATATCCCTTTATCCATCGGCGTTTCGAGATGAACGAATGAAGGCACCGTTTCGTCTTGTGCCTTCATTGTATCGTCCTAAAAAAGGGCGACCATCGAATCTAATTCCTTTTTTCATTCATTATAACTAGGTATACGAGACACACTAATTACTTGCTATTGGGGATTGATTCAGGATTTAGAAGCCTCTACCTTTGCATCCACTAAAAAAGGTATTAATATAATTAAACTATTATGGTGCTTCTAAGTAAAAAACAAGTGATAAGTTTATATATCTTATCCACATTGCTAATTGTTCCTTCTATTGAAGCAAATGCTCAAAGTGAAGATTCCATTAGTACACAATATGTAAATGAGGTAGTCGTTTCTGCCAGCAGAACAAGTAGGCCTTTAAAGAATATTCCACATTCTGTGTTCATATTATCATCGAAGGCGTTGACGCAGGATTTGTCTGTATCAAGCGATATAACGGATGTGTTGGGTAAGGAAATACCCGGATTTGCTCCGGGTGCACAGACTAGCAATAACACGGGACAAGGACTACGGGGAAGATCGGCATTGATTATGGTCGACGGTATTCCGCAATCTACTCCCTTGCGCAACGGAGAGGTGGACCTTCGGTCAATCGATCCTGCCGTTATAGAAAGGGTGGAAGTAATCAAGGGCGCTACTGCTATATATGGAAATGGAGCGACTGGCGGTATTATCAATTTCATCACTAAATCGCCCGATTCAAGACGGGGAATACATGGACAGACAAGTATCAATTTGACAGGAGGAATAAATCATCCGTCAAATACTTTCGGAGGAAAGATCGGACAGACTCTTGAAGGGCATTGGGGAAAATGGAACGGCTTGGTATCGGCAAACTTTGAACAAACCGGACAATACAAAGATGCAAACGGCAAGATAATCGGTCCTAACTATAGTTTGGGAGAAACAGATTTCTCCAATTTATTCGGAAAGATCATGTACAAGATTTCACCGAACCAGAAACTGACGGCTACCTATAACTTCAAGAAAGACGAACAGCATACCGACTTTAAATTGGTGAATGGAGACTATTTGACAGGTACAGCTGCAACAGGTGTTCTGGGCACTCAATCAGGAGTACCTACCGGTGCGAAAGGCAACCATAATGCACATTTGCAATACATGAATAGTGCTGTTTGGAAGAACACATCTCTGACCGCTGATGCCTATTTCACCAAAAAGAATGAAATATTCTACTATTCCGCAGGAAGATTCGATGGTTCCGACGGACAAAGTGAACTATATGATACGAAGAAAGGCGTACGTGCTGCACTTAATAGTCAATTTCTGGATAACGACTTTATCACTTCATCACTTACTTACGGACTAGACTTGCTGAACAACGTAACATCTCAACCTCTTGTGGACGGAAGAACATGGGTGCCTAAAATGCACATGAACAGTGTTGCTCCATTCGCAGAGACGGAGTGGATACTCAACAACAATCTGATTGTTGATGGTGGATTCAGGTTTGAATCATCCGGTATCAAAGTCGATGACTATCAAACATTGCGACTGACAGATACGAAGGGCAATACCACCACTCCAAGTATTGATGTAAAAGGAGGTAAACTGAAATATAATGCAGCTCTCTTCAACGTAGGGATCAAATATAACAGATTCAAAGTATTTTCACCTTATGCCAGTTTCTCACAAGGATTCTCCGTCACAGATATCGGATTGGCTCTGAGGGCATCCAAAGTTAGCAACATCAAGGATATTAACACCAAAGCTGTAAAGGTGAACAACTACGAGGTGGGAATCATCAGTAACTTGGGCAAACTGAGATTGGAGGCAAGTGCGTATTACAGCACTTCCAAGCTAGGTACCGAAATGGTCTTTGACAGTCAAACAGGATCATTCATTACAAATAGAAGACCTGAACATGTATATGGTTTTGAATTGCTTGCCAATTATCGCGTGAACTCCAAACTTGAATTGAATGGATCATTCAGTTATGTTGAAGGCAAACAAGATACGGCTTCAAACGGACATTACAACTATTATATGAACGGACGAAGAATTGCTCCTCCCAAAGTCACCGCTTCTGTAGATTATTCCCCTTTGGAAGGATTAAACCTAAGATTACAATATATGGGCATTCTCTCAAGAGACAGGTTTGAGAAGCTGGCAAGCGGATTGTACAATGCTTATGAAGGTCCCGTTTCGGCTTATCATTTATTCAGTTTCAGCGGTTCATATGATGTAAACAAGAATTTACTGTTAACTCTTGGTATTGATAACTTGTTCAACAGAGATTACTTCCCAGCAAGGGCTCAGTACTATATGATCAATAGTTTCTATGCCAAGGGGCGAGGTAGTTCATTCAACCTCGGTGTTGTCATCAAGTATTAAAGACTTCCGAGACATAGCATCAATTCCCCACAAAGATAGGGAGCTTTTTGGAAATTGCAGCCTGCATTTTATCAACTACAAAGCGACATTTTCATTTCTTACCCAGGTAAGAATCATTTTCCACCCAGGTAAGAATCATTTCTTACCTGGGTGGAAAACATTTTTTACAGTTGTAGAAAATGAAAATGTAAACGGATTTCATGAGAAATACATTATTGTAGCGTCTAAAATCAATTAATGGAAAGGGCTTAATGCCCTCTGTCTAATGTATCTTAAATAAATGGAAGAAAGGAAACAAATAGGTGTGTGTAACCATTATTAGTTTAATAACATTATAAAATGGAACAATCATGAAACGAATCGTATGCTTTTCTCTTTTATTTATATCCATGACAATGGCGTTCGCTCAAAGTGAACGAAAAGTGTTGGACATTATGCTTACTAACTATCAATATCCTTATGAGGTGCACTATTATCATTTCAAAAGTCAGAATCAGAACTTGAAGATGGCATATATGGATGTGCATCCAAAAACATCGAATGGGGAAGTGATCATGCTTTTACATGGCAAAAACTTCAATGGAGCTTATTGGAAAACAACTGCTGATGCCTTGTCTAAAGATGGCTATAGAGTGATTATACCTGACCAAATAGGATTTGGGAAGTCATCAAAACCAATCGGCTATCAATTTACTTTTCAGCAATTGGCTCAAAACACAAAAGGTATCTTAGATCAGTTGAAGATCGATAAGATTTACTTATTGGGACATTCAATGGGTGGTATGGTCGCAACCCGTTTCACGTTGATGTATCCTGAAGTCGTTAAGAAATTGGTTTTAGAAAATCCAATTGGACTGGAAGATTGGAAGTTGGTGTCTCCTTATGTGTCAATTGACGAAAACTATCAAAAGGAGCTAAGCATGAATTATGAGGCAGCTAAGAAATATGAGTCACAATCCTATTATGACAACAAATGGAAGCCTACATATGATGAGTGGGCATACTTATTGGCGGGTTGGGCTAAATCACCTAACTATCCTATTGTAGCTAGGATTAATGCACAAACATCCGATATGATTTTTACACAACCTGTTGTGTATGAATTTTCGAACATTCATACGCCTACTTTGTTAATTATCGGTACAAGAGATCGTACCGCAATAGGTAAGGATAATGTGAAAGATCCTGCTATTCGTAAAATGATGGGGCAATACCAGATACTAGGTAAAGAAACTCAAAACAAGATAAAGGGATCAAAATTGGTAGAATTGGATAATGTGGGACATTTACCTCATATTGAAGCTTTTGACAGATTCATTAAACCTTTGGAAGAGTTCTTGGATCATTGAGGATACCTATAGCGGCAATAATAATCAATATTACTCTTCCCTGAATTGGGAGAAGGTTTACGTTTAATATAAAAGATAAATACAGCCTGAAAAAGCCCTATTAATTATAATTCCGGCTTAACGGACAGTAATAAAAAGAAATAATCGTAATGAGTAAAAGTAAAGAGAATCAAACAGAGAAGTTTTGTTCTCATTACATTATAACTCATTCATTTAAAACCGAAGATTATGAGCAAAAATGTATCGGATCAATTGGTGGAAAACTTAGTCGCAGCAGGAATTCAACGAATTTATGCCGTAACAGGAGATAGTCTTAATCATGTAAATGAAGCCGTTCATCGTAATGGCAAGATCAAGTGGATTCATGTCCGGAACGAAGAGACAGCCGCTTTTGCGGCCAGTGCAGAGGCGCAGTTAAATGGCCTGGCATGTTGTGCGGGTAGTAGTGGCCCGGGACATGTTCATCTGATCAATGGGTTGTATGATGCCCATCGTTCATCGGCTTCCGTATTGGCCATTGCCTCCACTATCCCTACCGCTGAATTTGGAACTGATTATTTTCAGGAAACAAATATCTTTAAGTTGTTTGACGATTGCAGTTGCTATAACCAAATGGCTACAACAGCAAAGCAATTTCCTCGGATGTTGCAGGCTGCCCTCCAACATGCTGTACATAAAAAAGGGGTAGCTGTTCTTGGGTTACCCGGTGATGTTACAAATCTTCCGGCAGAAGAGGCTGAAACCACAACCAGACTATTTCGTAACAAACCTATCGTCAGACCATCGGAGGAGGAACTGCTACAACTTGCCGGAACAATAAACTCGTATCGGAAAGTCACTATTTATTGCGGACTTGGGGCTGCGGAAGCACATGATGAAATTATTCAGCTTGCCGAAAAATTAAAATCACCGGTAGCCTATTCTTATAAGGCAAAGATGGCGATCCAGTATGACAATCCCTATGACGTGGGTCTTACAGGTTTACTGGGTGTTCCTTCTGCTTACCAAAGCATGCATGAATGTGAATTGCTTATACTCTTAGGGACAGATTTCCCGTATACACCCTTCATGCCTATTCACAATAAGATTGTACAAATAGATATTAAACCTGAAAACCTTGGACGAAGAGCGAAACTTGATCAGGGGCTTTGTGGTGATGTGAAAGATACGCTACAAGCCATTCTGCCTCTTATAGAAACGAAAGAAGATGCTAATTTCCTTAATCGGCAATTAAAGTTTTATGATGTAGTCAAAAAGAATTTGTTGTTCTATGTAAATGATCCGGGTAAAATAAATACTATTCATCCTGAATATGTTGCTTCTGTGATAAATGAGTTGGCTGACAAGGATGCCGTATTTACGGTAGATACAGGAATGTGTTGTGTATGGGCAGCACGCTATATTGATGGAACCGGTGAACGGAAAATGTTGGGCTCATTCAATCACGGATCAATGGCTAATGCCATGCCGCAAGCCATAGGTGCAGCGTTTGCCTGTCCCGATAAACAAGTGATTGCATTTTGTGGCGATGGCGGTTTATCCATGATGATGGGTGATCTGATGACAATTGTACAATACAAATTACCCGTGAAAATTGTGCTTTTTAATAATCGTTCATTGGGTATGGTGAAACTGGAAATGGAAGTAGCAGGAATTCCTGACAATGAAACGGATCTGTTGAATCCTGATTTCGTAAAATTAGCAGAAGCAATGGGAATGCCTGGAATTCTAATTAACGATCCTACAGATGTTAGATCGGCATTAGAAAAAGCTTTTCTACAGGAAGGTCCAGCATTAATTACTATTCAGACTGATCCGAATGCTCTTGCCATGCCTCCTAAAATGGAGTTTGATCAGATGAAAGGTTTTGCTTTCTATTTGGGAAAAATGATGATAAGTGGACGTGTGGATGAGGTCTTTAAGATTATTAAGTCCAACTATAAACATTTGGGCGAAGTGATATGATCTGATTGAAAAAAGGACTGATTGTAAAATATTGCTGTCCGGTAAAACTATTAAGTCATGAGCAAAGATAAGGATTTTAGCGGATAGCAAATGAAGGCACAAAACGAAAAAGTGCCTTCATTCGTTCATTCGGAAACTACGATCAACAAAGGGATATGAAGGATGAAGGCAAAAATCATAACCTGTGTGTATCATGTTTCTCGGCGATAAAAATTGGAATAGTAAAAGGGGTATATCTTTTCGGATATGCCCCTCTTGCTATTTGTTATATTACGGTCATTTCACATTCCATTCATAGATGCCTGCTGAATTGTCTTTTGGAAGTTGTACCTCCAATTTGAGGGCATCAATTATAATTTTTAGGTCACCAATGATAATAGAGGATGGAACGGTCATTCACGTCGGCAGGAAGAAGGCGATTACATTTTAGAAAATCATCCTTAAAAAATAAATATTTAAATACTAACATCTAAGACAAAACTATGAGAATTTGATTTACTAATATTTAAAACTTATTTTTAGTCCAACCACAAAAAAAGTATATTCACAGTTAAATATCTCCATTTCACCTAATTTCAGATTGCATCTTATATAAAAATAGGATACACTTGCAGCAAAAATAACTAATACTAAAATAATGAAAAAGCATTTTATCAAATTTAGGAGGATGCGCACATATTGCTTGATAGCATTTGCCATTATTTTTCACTTGCAGGTGAATTGTGCGTATGGGCAAATAAATTCCGGAAAAAACGAATTACAAAAATCCCTTGACTTTATGTTTGAGCATATTGACAAAAAGTCTGTTCCGACAGGCTTATTAAGAGATTATGCTGTTGAAGAAGAAGACATGGATATCTTCACAGGTGAGTGCCCTTTAAATGAGAACAATATTTGTACCCCAATTCGATATGCTAGTTTGTTAAAGACAATTAGTTCTGCAGCTTTATTTAACGACCCAATTCAGCCTTTTGAGAGAACTTATAAATCAAGAGGAGAATCCATTGAGAAGAATGGAACAATACGATTAGGTGCCATGCTTTTCCAATACGCTAGAATCAAATCATCTGCCATAACTCAAGGACTTATTAGTCTTAAAAATGGACAATTATATAATAACGAAAAAAAAGATAGTCCATATTTATTAGAATACGTGTTTGCTGGTTGCTGTTTAGACAATGCAACAAATACTTCCAATGTAACCTTCACACTTCCCTCGTCTTTTCTCTTAAATAATACAAGTATACAAAAGCTAGAAATAGATTATGGTGCGGGGTTTCGAAATATACTATATAATGAATCTGTAAAAGCCTCTCTTAAAAATGGTGATAACGATATCAAAATCAGAGCAACCTTGAATAATGGAAAAACTCTATTAGCCCACACCACAGTTAAGGTTATTGAGAATACCAAGCTTAAAACTCGTGCATATTCTGATCTTGTCACAATAAATGATTATACAACTATAACAGGAGAGAATTATAGTGGTATAACTACAAAAGCAGACATATCCGTTCACTATGCACCAGGTCATAATTCTATACAAAAGCCATTTATCTTTGTCGAAGGATTTGACCCTCGATGTATCTCAGAGACGACAAATGGTGTTTGGAACATACAGAGATTAAATTCTTATATAGATCAACTTGAAAAACAGGGATATGACTTGATCTATGTAGATTGGGAAAAATCAGAAGAATATATACAAGCGAATGCCTATACCCTAATTGAGGTTTTGAAATGGGTAAATAATAAGAAATCTTCAAATGGAAGTAATGAACCTAATGTCATAATGGGACATAGCATGGGTGGGCTTATTGTCAGGTATGCACTCAAGACGATGGAAAATCGCGGTCAAAAGCATGACGTTGATACTTATATAAGTTATGATGTACCACATCTTGGAGCACATATTCCATTAGGGGTTTTATATGGATTTAACGGGATTCAAAGATTTTTAAAAGAAAAGGGTATAATAAATAGTCTGCTTCCAGACGATATAAAGAAATATATAAAACTAGGAGAATCTATGGCCTATTCAACTTCAGCACAACAGATGTTGGTATATTTTGTAGATCCGGCTGGGAATTTTAACAATCAAGAGCACATCACTTGGCAGAAAGAGCTAAATGCTTTAGGCTTTCCGAAAGGAGATGCCGATAAAAATCTAAAAATGCTCGCTGTAGCTAATGGATGTTATCAGCAACCGACTGTCCCCCAAAGTTATCTCACGTCCGATTTTTCAGCAGGGTCAGATGTGCTTTGCTTGATGCCTTTTGGCCGTTTAGTTGATTTAGGTGTTACCATTTGCTTAAATGATATTGTAGCAAGTATGTTATGGTCCTTACCTGGAAGAACATCTGTAAGTGGTTATTTTAATATTTATCCTGCCACAGCGATAGGACAGAGAGTGACAAACATTAATCTTAAATACAAGAAGACTTTTCTATGGACTGTACCTCTTTCTAAAACAGTGTTTTCATACGACAGAGATTTTCCAGGTGGGTATTTATTTGATACATATCCAAGTTCTTCGTATTCAATGAAGGAGAATAATGATGACAATACAATTCAGACATCGAGAGATTTAAATATTCGACCAATACTAGATTTAAGTGTGGATGCAAATGTTCATAGTGTACCATTTATACCGACCTCTAGTGCTCTTGCTTATGGGAATGGTCTTAATAGTAATTCTAGCTATTATTTCGAAAAGCCAACAGGAGAGTCTTCTCCATTTGGAGAGAATTATTATGTGCACGCAGCCCAAAAAGGACATGCGTATTTAACTAAGAATGCCATGGACTGGTTGTTTGTTAGATTATCAACTTGTATAGACGGGTCAAATGTTGGATATGATGGCGCGCAATATAAATTGTCTAATGCAATTGGTAATGTCATATGGTCTACAAGTAATTCAGGCATAGCAACCATTGACCAACAAGGAATATTATTTGTGCATGGAAAGGGTATTATTTCTATCGTGGCAAAAAATCAAGGAAAGTCTTATAGTCAATTAATTATGGTTGGGATGCCACGCTTTATTTTGTCGGCTTCGCATGAACCTGGAGGATATAAAATAAAGGCAGAATGTATTGATAATCAGTATTTAGAACAACTTTCAAATTTGAACAGAGTTATCAATTACAATTGGGGAATAAAAATCCCAACTAAAGATATCATATGGATCGGGACGGCCGTCCCAAATTTACAAGTAGAGTTAGATTCTGAAAATGAAAAAGGATTAGTTTTCTTGAAAGTAACTGATGTTATTGGCAACGAGACGCCAATACAATCAATCCAAATAAACTCCCAAGATGTATATGTTGCAAGTAACCAAAAACTATACATAGATTCCCAAGGAAACTTGTATAAAGAAAATAAAGGTAAATATTCATATAAGTCGGCACGATTATATCTTAAATACAAGGAAAATCTATCTGATAAGTACAAAGACAGAAAATGGATGGCAACATCAGCCATGGTTTTAAGCCCATATACGCGAACCCAAAAGATTTCAGCACGAGACGGGGGACCTTTAATAAAGGATATTCTTCCAGAATCTGAATTGGAATACATAACAAAAGGTTCTGATGACGGGCAAGTGTACAGTTATGTGCTTATACTGCTAAATTCAGATGAAGAGTCAGTACAATTTGTTCCAGTAAGTTTCACATTTAAAACAAATATTGAAAAATGAAAAAAATAAAAATCTGTGCAGTATTATCATTTATCATTTTCACAATGATATTAAGTAGTTGCATAAAAGTGGAGGAAGTTGGAACAGCAATGATTAATGGAAAACAATACAAACAAACAGAATCGTCAAATATTCTATGCCGTTTCCCTGCCTCTCCAATTGTTATTTGGAGCGATGACCATATTCTAAGTTTTGAGACATTCTTAATGCCTGTTGAAGACGGCGGTTCTAAATACAGTATCTCATTTTATCTATTAATGAAAGATGATAAAATAGATAAAGGAAATCCTTATAAAATAGAATACAATGACAAACTTAATGGAAAAGGATTACTAGATATGGAAATTAGAAAGAGGTTATCAAGCGACAAAACTCTATTTCTTTCTGAAGGAGGTGACGGAATTGCTTTTGCAATAGAAAACGATGCAGTTAATCAAGAAATATCGCTAGAAGGAGAATTCATAATAGCGAATGTCGATCTGAAAAAAAATAAATGTTCGGGGAAATATTATTTAAGGACACCTGCTGGGAGTCTGACGCCGTTGATTATTGAGGGGACTTTTAATACAGAAATAGAAAATTGAAATAATAAGATTTGATAATGAAATTAAGACATTGTATCATGCTCCTTCTTATGCTTGGAGCCGTATCTTGTTCAGATGGACTTGATACAAATAGTATTGATGTCAATACTGACCAGACGGATAGTATTAACGACATGTACAAAGAAAATCTTTATTTGATTCAGTCTGATAAAGAACGCATTTTGAATAGTTTCATTAGATATAACAGAACCCAAAAACAATATGAACTTGATTTGTCTGATGAAGATGCTGTTAAATTGAGTATCAGCAAAGAATCATATTTACGTGTACAGAAAAGTGTTCGACTAATGAATGAAGCAAATATTAAACATCAATAACTAAACATTATGAAAATATTTAAAGTTCTAGAGATTGCCCTATTAGCAGGGATGGCAGTGCTATCATCCTGTTCTGATGATACGACATTGTCTTTGAATAATGTCTCAACATCTGAAGATGTTATAAACAATAGTTGTGTAGACTTTGTTGCACAACTTACGCCTGAACAAAAAAGAAATTTTTATGAATCTGGAGACGCATTTCTTCCAGAACAACAGAAAGATTCTTGGAATGCAGTAGTAGACGGAGGTATCCCTACAACTTGGGGTGTATTCGACTCTCCTATTAAACAAACACGAGCAGTGGGTATTTGGGGATCTTATCCTGCACAGTATTGGAGTATGATTAGAGTTAAAGTTGGCAATTTGGATGAGAATATTTTGGATGCTTTAAATCAAGCAATAGAATTAATTGAAGACAAAACCAATGTTAGATTCTACAATTCACAGAAAGATGCTGAATATTATGAGCCATATCATATTAAGTACCCCAATGTCTATGTTAGATATGCTGAAAGTAACATGGCAGAAGGAACAGGAAACTTTGGCCTAGTCGGAGGTGAACAATACGTAAATGTTACTCGAGAATTAGTCTCAACTTCATGTAACGATGAAGAAAGAATTCGATTTTTTTTGCATGCTTTGTGCAATGCAGCAGGAATGTTTAATGAGCAGCAGCGAAAAGACAGAGATGATTATGTTGCAATTGCGATGGACAATGTTAAAGACAACTGCAAATCATTGTTTGACAAACAAACCCAAAACTATACGACGCAGGGATATTTTGATTACAATTCCATTACACTTGCTTCTTCTACATCATATAGTAAAAATGGACAAAGAACCATTGAAAAGAAAGGTGGTGGTGAGATTAAGCGAAATTATTCTTTATCTGACCTAGATGTTTATTTTTTGAACCAACACTATCTACCATATATTGCACGAACAGATAACTATGCAGAGCTAGATAAAAATGTGTATCAGAATGGAAGATTATTAACAGAAACAGAAAGGCTAAATTTGCAGAAAAATATGAATTCACAACGTGGATTATATGGTGAACCACCTATAAACGGCAGAATTGAACGCATGCCTTGGTAAAAGAAGTAATTTCCCAAATAGACAATGCAATGCCTCCAAAAGGGACTGTCCCAAAAATAGGATAGCCCCTTTTGCAGATTCTGTTTAAAAGATTCTCACATTTATATCGATTTTACATATGCCCCATCAATCAAACTATGGAAAGTGGCAATTCCATATTTTTTCCCAATTCGTAAAGAAAATAACAAGCAATCTTGAATATTCTGAGTAACTTTGATTGAGAAAAATAATATGTAATGAACAAATATGTTAAAACAATAATAACTTGGCTAATTCTATCCATTGCATCATTCATCCTCTACTATTACCTTTGGTGGTTGGCTGATAAAGCTGTGCTTTTTGAATATGGTTTTTCCTTTGGTGTCGTACTTAAAGATTTCATCTATTGCGCTATACTCACGGCTATTTCAATTCTAGCATGCCTTTTAGTGATGAGTCTCCGTTATTTTAGTCACAACACAATATGGCGAATAACGTGTCTATCTTTACTTGTTTTCTCATTAAACTTTGCTATTGCACATGGAGTCAGTAACGTTTGGAATATTCTAGAGCCTTCTTCTAAATTAATATTCATCCAAGATGGTTACTTCTTCAGCATCATTGTCACTTTGATATCTGCCATCGTTATATCGAGGCACTATTGCCTTTTGGTAAAGAAACAGACAGAAAAGACTCTTCTTTTGGAGAGAAAATTATTAAAATTGCAGTTAGATCCACATTTTATGTTTAACAGTCTGAATATCCTGATTGAACTGATTCATGAGAATCCGTTAATGGCGGAACAATTCACATTAAAACTATCCACGGTATATCGATATATTATTACTCATTTCAATGACGATACTGTCAAAATACATGATGCTATACATTTCATAAAAGAGTATTGTGCATTACTCGATATGCGTTATCCGGATAGTTTTATTGTCGATTTTGATACAAAGCTGGAGCATTCGAATGAACTGATTCTACCATTGAGTCTGCAATTGTTGATTGAAAATGCTGTCAAGCACAACAGGCATTCATCGGCAGCACCTCTTAAAATAACCTTTGGCATAGATTCTGAATATATAGTCGTTCGGAACACAATCCAATCCATAAAAACAAATAGATTGCCGTCTACAGGGATAGGACTCAACAATTTGAAAGCCCGTTATCAATTGCAATGCAATAAATCTATCGTCATTAGCAAGAGCGATAATTATTTTGAAGTAAAACTCCCAATCATAAAAAACAATGAAAATATTAATCATCGAAGATGAGAGTAGAAGTTTTGCACTTCTCAAGAGACTTTTATTAGATATAGACGATACATTTGACGTGTATGGCCCTGTAATAAGTTTAGACGGTATTGAGAAGGAACTGCAAGCACATCCCAATTATGACATCATTTTTTCCGATATTCAATTGTCAGACGGATTAAGTTTTGATGCATTCGAACAAGTTCATCCAACAGCCCCAATCATATTCACCACGGCCTATAATGAATATGCATTGAAGGCTTTCAAATGCAATGGAATAGACTATTTGTTGAAACCGATAGTGCCCGAGGAGTTGGGAAAAGCTATTGAGAAAGCTAAGCGAATGCAGGCGCCAGCATTATATTTATCACAACTACTGAAAAGTCTTCATAGTGAAGAATATACCAAATACAGAGAGCGTTTCCTTATTCCGAAAGGAGATGAATTTATTATTTTGGAAGCAGAAGATATCAATCATATAAAGACAGAGGGGAATGCGACAAAAGCATGTTTGAATAATGGAACATCCCATGTCTTGACACAAACGATGAGCGAATTGGAACAGCAACTCAATCCAAATTCATTTTTCCGTGTTAGCCGCCAGTTCATTGTTCATATTAGAAGCATTAAGAAAATTGGTAATTTTTTCAACTCAAAACTGATACTTAGATTGAAAGGCTATCCTGATATTAAGATACAGATAAGCAGAGAGAAGTCTGCTCAATTGAAAGAATGGTTAGATAGATAGAGGATATAATGATAAGAATAAATAGTCATATAACGGCAAACTCAATTAATACTTTTTTCAAACTTTAAGTTTAACCAACCACCCTTTTTTAGGACGATGCATGAAATGTTAAAATAAGTTCAAACATTCATGCGTTCATTCGGAAACCACAACCAGCAAAGGGATATGAAGGATGAAGGCAAAAATTACAACCTGTGTGTATCAGGTTTATTGTGTCTCTCAGCGATAAAAATAGGAATAGTAAGAGGGGCATATCTGGAAAGACATGCCCCTCTTGCTATTTATCATATTACGGTCATTTCACATTCCATTCATAGATGCCGGCTGAATTGTCTTTTGGAAGTTGTACTTCCAATTTGAGGGCATCAGTTGTAACAGGTTTGAATCTTACCAGGTTCCCAACACCTTTCTTTGTGCTGTAATTATCAATATTTTCTACTGGGACCCAATTGCTTTGTGGATCTTTGTAGTAGAGTTTCCATGATTCAGGTACTCTGCAACCTCCCCATGGAGAATCATCAAACCAATACACTGTGCTACTGGAGATGGTACTGCTCGTTGGGAATTGATAGGAGATCCATTCTGTTGTATCCTTTTTAGGCCACCAATGATAATAGGGGATGGAGCGGTCATTCTCGTCGGCAGGAAGAAGGCGGTCGTTGATGGCAGACAACGAAGCTGTCTTCAATGAGGCATCTATCTTGCTCTTCGATGCGAGTGTTTCCGGCATAGATGGACTTACGGCACTTAAGTCCTGTGCCATCCAAATATCCATGTTGCCTGCACCACGGTGCGCCCAAGCATAATAAGGGATGAGCGTAAGGTCAACATCTTTTGTTTGTAAACGCCCTTCTATATCGTAGTTTAGAGTTTGTGCTTTGGTCTTGATTTCGTTTATACCATATAATAAGTTGGGAGCCGATACGACTTCGAACTTCGGGTTGTGATTAATTAATACATTCAATACATCAAAATCTTTGTTATCCGGCCATTCGGCACAGTAAACCAATGGACCGCGCTCTATGGCAACACGACCGCGATCGGCTTCAACGTGATTGTTTGCTTTCACCGTACGAGGTTCCATATCGAAGTGGATTTCCACTTTGTCACCTTTCTTCCATTTACGATCAATAGAGCAATATCCGTCTTTCAATGTTTTACTAACTGCTATGCCGTTCACTTTCACCGTATATTTCAGATCCAATTCATCATTATAGTTGTACAAATCACTTGGTACGACTTCATTGCGAACCCATCCCGGAATACGTATTTTTAGAGTGAATTGTTGTGCTGATTTAGGCGTTACACTTATCTTCACATCACCGTTAGATGGATACAGAGTAGATTGTGTCAAATGTACATTCTTGCCCATCACTTTTATATCCGATTCGTTGGACATGAAGAGGCTTACATAAAGCGAAGCATCTTTGACCGCGTAGATATATCCGGGAAGTGAGGGAATGAAACGGCAGATGTTGGAAGGACAGCAAGCACAACCGAACCAAGGTTCACGTTGATGTTGTCCCATAGATTTCAATGGGTTGGGATAGAAGAATCTGCCTCCATCCAGTGATACTCCTGAAATCAGTCCATTGTATAATGTACGTTCCAATGCATCATAATATTTTGATTCGCCGTGTAACAGGAATAATCGATAGTTTAGGTATACTTGGGCTATTGCAGCACATGTCTCACAGTAAGCCGACATATTCGGTAATTCATAATTGCGCCCGAATGCTTCGCCGCTAGCCGTGGATCCGACACCGCCTGTAAGATAGAATTTCTTTGAAACGATATTGTCCCATATGCGGTCAATGGCATGGATGTAAGCAGTATCACTTGTCAAAGCGGCAACATCTGCCATGCCTGAATACATGTATCCGGCTCTTACTGCATGTCCCACAGCTTCATCTTGCTCAATCACCGGTTTATGTGTCTGGTTATATTCATCGTGGTGCGAGGTTTTTGCCCTCATGTCCAAGAAGAATTTAGCTTCATCCAAGTATTTGCGTTCACCGGTAGTCAGGTAAAGTTTGCAAAGAGCCATCTCTGCTATTTGATGTCCGGGTACCACTTTCAGTTGATTCTCATTAGGGCCAATCGCACGGCAAACGCAATCAGCGTATTTAATGGCTATATCCAGAAAGTTACGTTTGCCGGTTGCCTGATAATAAGCAACAGCACCTTCGATCATGTGTCCTAAATCGTAAAGTTCATGACTGAGTTCTTCTTCCTGCACCCATCTTTCCGATCCTGCCCATTCATGTGGATGTTTGGGATTCATGGTACGGGCTGTATATAAATATCCATCAGGTTCCTGGGCTTTCCCCACAATGATCAAAATACTATCAATATAGTGCTCCAGTTTTTTGTTGGGAAATGTTTGCAGAGAATATGCCGCACCTTCAATGGTTTTGTAAACATCCGTATCGTCAAAAGGATAACCTTCTACTTTATATGAATCACTAGGATTTGCTGCACGAACAAAGTTAGTGTAGCGTCCGGTCTCCTCACATTTGCTGAAAGCAAGAGGAATGGTTACCTTTCTGCTGGCTTCAAGACGTTGTTTCCAAAACGTGTCTTCCACCTTTACCGAGGTGAATGGTACGGGAGTAATGGGATACCCCGAATGTTTTGTTTGAGCTTTGCCTCCTGTCGATGTAATTAGTAGGAGTGCAGAGCAGATTGCAAATATACTCTTTCTCATTGTATTGATTTTTGCACAAAGTAAAACATAAAAAAAGATTTTCAAAGAGAAATGAGTCGAAATAGATAACATTATAGTCTAATTTGCTTGACAGTTTTTGACTCTTAATCAAAAAAACAGTATGTTTGTTAAAGAAAATAATCTAATATAAGGACTACATGAATAAAATGCAAATACGTTTATTACTGGTCTTGTGCTTTTCCTTCTTTTTTCAATCTATGGCTGGGCTTAATTTCAGATTCAGGCACATAACGGTTGAAAACGGATTGTCGTCAAATATTGTCCGTTGTTTGATTCAAGATAAAAGAGGTTTTGTGTGGATAGGAACGGAAGATGGGTTAAATGTTTATGACGGGAAAATAGTTAAGAACTTTAAGAATAATAGAAATACCCCTTACTCATTAACCAACAATTATATTACGAAGTTGTGTGAGGGAAGTAATGATAATTTGTGGATTGGTACGGATACAGGTCTATTTTTATATGACTATCGGTCGGATCGTTTTGAGAAGTTTGTGTTGAGAACCTCAAAAGGCATTCGTATCACTACGGAGATTTCTAATATAGTGGAAGACAAACAGCATAATGTTTGGATATCTACTTTGGGACAAGGCGTATTTTGCTACCATGCTACAAAGAAACAACTGGATCAATATCTTGATTCGCAGGATAAGGATTGGAATATGGTGAGTTATATTTTTGTGGATTTTCAGAATATTGTTTGGGCTTCTACAAGATCGAATACTCACAACATCAGTATATTCAATCGTTCAAAGAAGCATTTTGTTTCGTATCTCTTCAAACAGAATCAAGAACCGGTCTCTATCGTTGGGATTTGCGGACAAGGTGATCATAGCATCTTTGTTGGCACTTGGCACCACGGAGTTATTAAATTGGACAAGAAAACGGGAAAGATGACTTCTTATTTATCTCCCCGGAAAGGGATCAAAGACGGAGTGGATCATATTCATAGTCTTGTTCCTTTCTCAGATACTATTTTGTTTGTTGGGTCGGATGATGGATTGAGCGTGCTTGATCTGCAAACCGGAAAACACCAGCTTGTGACAACGGATGTACTATCCTCTACTTCGTTAAGTAATCGTTTTGTTTATCCGATCATGAAGGATCGTGAAGGCTCGGTGTGGGTTGGCACGTATTACGGAGGTATCAATTATGCCTCATCCGCGAATACCTCGTTTTATGAATTTGTACATTCTCCCTATTATAATTCAATCGGTGGAAGTGTGGTCGGGCGTTTCTGTGAAGGTACTGACGGAAGGATCTGGATCGGAACGGATGATGGCGGACTGAACTGCTATACTCCAAAGACAAATCATTTCTCTCAATTCATGCCTAATGCCGGGGTTAAGAATTCTCTTTCATATCACAATGTGCATGCTTTATGTTTTGATGGAGATGACTTATGGGTCGGAACCTATACAGGCGGGTTGAATGTGTTGAATACAAAAAGCGGTAAATTCAAGAAATATTCAAATGATCCCAAGGATATACATTCATTGGATGATCGTAGTGTTTATGCCCTTTTTAAAGATAAGGAAAGTCGTATGTGGCTTGGCTCTATGAAAGGCATAGACTTATATGATCGGAGAAACGACAATTTCATTCGAGTTAAGAACTTGGGTGTGATGACCATAGATATAAAGCAAGATGCTCAGGGATGTTTGTGGTTTGCTACGCAAGGGAAAGGCTTATTTAAATATAATCCCCAAACGGCAAAATGGAGGAATTATCTGCAAAGCGAGAATGTCAGGACTTTGTCAAGTAATTACATTAATAATATCTATGTTGATCATAACGGGGTAATGTGGGTAGCTGCTTCAGAAGGGCTCTGCAAATATAATGAGAGCACAGATGATTTCTCTCGTATCAATTTAGACTTGCCGAGTAATAATATCTGCTGTATAATAGGCGATAGAAATAATTTATGGCTTACGACAGGTAATGGATTAGTTCGTTATATGCCCCAAGGAAAGGGCTTGAATTATCAAATATTTAATCAAAGTGATGGCTTGCAAAGTAGTCAGTTCATTATGAATAGTGGACTTAAATCACGAAGTGGAGAAATATATATAGGTTCGGTAAATGGATTCAACAGTTTTGATCCCTTGAAGATTGCAATCAACAAGAAAGTTCCTTCTATTGAGTTTGTAGGACTGGATATTTTGAATAAACCTGTAAAAGTGTCGAAAAAAGGAATACTTACTCAATCGCTGAGATATGCCCGTAAGATTGAATTGAATCATGATGACAATGTTTTTAGTATAAGTTATACAGCCCTTAGCTTTTGCAATCCTGAGAAGAACAAGTATGCCTATAAATTGGAAGGGTTTGACAAAGACTGGAATTATGTAGGCAACCAAACGAAGGCTACTTATACCAATCTGTCTCCCGGAACCTATATCTTTCGGGTGAAAGCTTCCAACAATGATGGTGTTTGGAACAGTGTCGATAAAAAGATATGTATCGTTGTTCACCCTCCCTTTTATTTGACATTGCCTTTCAAAGCAGCTTATTTGATTTTGATTTGTTTAGTTATTTACATTCTGTTTCACTCGTATCATAAACGTACAGAGAGAAAGCATCAACAACACTTGCAGGAGCTTAAGCAAGAAAAAGAGAAAGAACTCTATGATAGTAAGATTCAGTTCTTTACAATGATTGCGCATGAGATACGTACTCCGGTATCATTGATTACAGTGCCTGTTGAACGACTGCTGACCGAGACGTTGACGGATAAGATGAGGGAGCAGCTTTCAATGGTATATCGCAATGGGCAAAGGCTATTGCAATTGGTCAATCAGTTATTGGATTTTAGAAAGGTAGAGGAGGGGCTTTTTGTGATTCGCCCCGTTGATTATAAGATTGAAGACTTGCTTATAGATGAATATGAACATTTCCGTCCGTTGATGAAGCAAAACAATATCGATTTTGTGTTTACAAGTACTGAAAAAGACTTTTATTCAGCAATTGATGTGGAGGCTATTGTAAAAGTAGTCAGCAATCTTTTGTCTAATGCGATGAAATTTGCTAAAAGCCGTGTAGAGATGTCGTTCGCGAAGATTGATGAAAAGAATTTCAATATCTCTGTGAAGAATGATGGACCGGGCATTGAAGAGAGTGAGAAAGAAAAGATATTCAAGCCGTTTTATCAGATAGCCCAAAGCAATAAATATGCCGGAACGGGTATAGGACTTAGTATTGTGAAAGAACTTATTGAGGCTCATGGCGGTAAGGTTCAGGTGGATTCGTCTGCAGGTCAAGGTTGCTGCTTTGTTGTCACTTTGCCTATTAAGCACATCAAAGAAGATGAAGTGACAGAGGAGCCTACGGTTTTATCGGAAGAACAAATAGAAGAGATGGATGAGGAGGCTACGGATAAACCTTATTTGCTGGTTGTTGATGATAATCAGGATATGTTGAATATGTTGAAGCAAAGCCTTGAAAGCAAGTATCAGGTTATTGCTGTGACTCAAGCGGAAGAGGGATTGAAGGCGTTGAAAAAACATGAAATATCACTTGTAATAAGCGATCTAATGATGCCGGGGATGGATGGATTTGACTTCTGCAAACAGGTCAGACTGGATGAATTGACGGCACATATTCCTATCATTATGTTGACGGCGCGTACAGATGTTCAGTCCAAAGTGGATGCGATGAAGAATCATGTGGATGCTTTTATTGAAAAACCTTTCTCAATAAAGTTTTTGTTGGCTCAAATAGAGAACCTGTTAATCACGCGCTCATCTTTGAAGCAGAAGTTCACAGAAACTCCATTTGTCTCACTTAAAACCATTGCTGCTAATAATCCCGATTTACAATTGTTGAATAAACTCAATCATTTGATAGAAGAAAATATACCGAATGAGAATTTCAAGATAGAACAATTAGCCGAAGATCTATGCATCAGTCGTTCAGGATTGTTTGCCAAAGTAAAAGAACTCACAGGCTCTACACCCAATGAGTTGCTGCAAAACATTCGTTTGCGCAAATCTGCAGAACTGCTGATGCTGAAGAAGTATCGTATCAATGAGATCATTACACTTGTCGGTTTTGGCAACTCATCTTATTTTACCAAATGCTTTCAAAAAAAGTATGGAGTGAAACCAAGTGAATACAGTAAACAAAGAGAATTAACAGATAATGGAAAGGAAAAATTATGAAAATAACTAAATCGGAGTTATTAGGAGGCTTACTAGCAGGAGTGATTTATTTTGTGCTGAATCTACTAAGCAATATCATGGAAGGGTTAACTTGCAAAGCTGTGATCTCTTCTTGTGCAGGGAGTCTTGTTTTTATGTTCTTATATATGTTTCTAAGTAAATTAATTAATAATCGAAGAAAGCGCAAAAAATAATTTATAGACAGCACGATCGGAGGAACCTTCTTTATTGGTTTCTAGGGTGATGTTCCAATATTTCACTGCGAAGCATTTCATTATTAAGATGCAGATACACTTCGGTGGTAGCGATGGATTCATGACCGAGCATGGCTTGAATGGCACGTAAGTTGGCTCCACCTTCTAATAAGTGGGTAGCAAATGAATGGCGGAAAGTATGTGGGCTTACAGTCTTTTTGATCCCGACTTGCTGTACGAGTTCCTTTACTAAATGGAATACCATGATGCGCCCGATGTGCTTTCCTCTTTTCGTAAGGAATACATAATCTTCCTGGTCCGGTTTGCAGTTGAGTTTAGACCTGTCTGAAAAATAGAGCGTGATCTCTTTCATCGCTCTATGAGATATAGGAACAAGTCTTTGTTTGTTTCCTTTTCCTGTGACCTTTATAAATTCTTCGTCGAAGTAAAGATCACTTATTTTTAGTTCGCACAACTCGGTAACGCGTAAGCCGCAACTATATAAAGTCTCAATTATGGCACGATTTCGTTGTCCTTCGGGAGTACTGCGGTCTACAGCATTGATGATGGCATCTATTTCTTCAACAGACAGTATATCCGGCAGATGTAAACCTATTTTAGGACCTTCAAGTAGTTCCGTCGGGTCGCTGTCAATTCGATCCGACATGATCAGGAAATGATAGAAAGAACGGATACCGCTTAGAATTCTGGCTTGAGAACGTGGCCCGATGCCAATATCGTGCAGTCCGGCGGAGAAGGATTCCAAGTCTTTTAGCGTTACTTCCAAGGGATTGATCTCTTCAATCATGCAGAATGAAAGCATTTTATCCAAATCGGTCATGTAAGCTTGCAAGGTGTTTCCCGAAAGAGATCTTTCAAGCATTAAATACTGTTTGTAGAATATAACAATTTGATTTATTTTATCCTTATTATGTGATTTCTCGTCTTTTTCCATTCTTTTTCTCTATCTTTGCGTATCTTTTTTTCTACCTTTGCGTAAAACTTTATTGTGCAAAGGTAAAAAATTAATTGGTATTGATATGAGAATTCAAATTATTAACGGACCGAATATTAACTTGCTGGGTAAGAGGGAACCAGAGATATATGGTAACACTACTTTTGAGGATTATTTGAGCGAGTTAAGAAAGCAATATCCTGATATCCGGATTGATTATTACCAATCTAATGTGGAAGGATTGATGATTGATAAAATTCAGGAAGTGGGATTCGATTATGATGGTATTATCTTAAACGCAGGGGCGTATACACATACTTCAATAGCCCTTCAGGATGCGATTCGTTCTATTATTGCTCCCGTGATTGAAGTGCACATTAGCAATGTTCATAAACGTGAATCATTTAGACATGTATCCATGATTTCTTGCGCATGTTTGGGTGTAATTTGCGGCTTTGGATTAAATTCATATAAATTGGCTCTTGAGGCATTAATTACGAAATAATATAATATAATGAAACAGACAAAGATTGTTGCTTCGATTAGTGATCGTAGATGCGAAGTAGATTTCATCCGTGACCTGTATGAGGCCGGGATGAATGTAGTGAGAATGAATACTGCGCATGCAACACCTGATGGCATAAAAACTATCATTAAAAATGTTCGTACCGTTTCTAATCAGATAGGTATATTAATAGATACGAAAGGTCCGGAGGTTCGCACCACCGGATGTGAAGATCCGATTCCTTATAAGACAGGAGAAAGAGTAAAAATTGTTGGACGTCCTGAACAAGATACAGCGCATGATATAATATGTGTATCATATCCCAATTTTGTAAACGATGTACATATTGGTTCGTCAGTTCTATTTGATGACGGTGAACTGGAAATGAATGTTGTGGACAAAGATGAAGATTATCTGATTGTTGAGGTACAGAATGACGGGGCACTTGGTTCGCATAAGAGTGTGAACGTACCCGGTGCAAGAATAAATCTTCCTGCATTGACAGAAAAAGATAGACATAATATTCTTTTGGCTATTGATCAGGATATTGATTTTATTGCTCATTCATTTGTACGTAATAAGGAAGATATACTTGAAGTACAAGATATATTGAATGCTCACCAGAGTAATATTAAGATTATTTCAAAGATAGAGAATCAAGAAGGTGTTGATAATATTGATGAGATTATTGATGTTTCGTATGGTATAATGATAGCTCGCGGAGATTTGGGTATTGAGGTACCGATTGAGAGAATACCGGGTATTCAACGCCAAATAATACGTAAATGTGTGTTGGCTAAAAAACCGGTGATTGTGGCAACTCAGATGCTGCATAGCATGATAAACAATCCTCGTCCTACACGTGCAGAAGTTACGGATATTGCTAATGCAATTTATTATCGTACGGATTGCTTGATGCTTAGTGGTGAAACCGCTTCAGGGAAATATCCTGTTGAGGCTGTACGCACAATGGCTTCAGTTGCTGAACAGGCTGAGAAAGATAAGATGCGTGAGAATGATATTCCGATTCCATTAAGCAAAGGCTGTGATGTCACAGAGTTCTTGGCACAACATGCTATTGAGCTGAATCAACGGTTGCCGGTCAAAGCCATCATCACTGATAGTTACACCGGACGTACCGCTCGTTATTTGGCAGCATTCAGAGGACAATATCCGGTTTTAGCCATGTGCTATGATGAACATGTCACACGTTTGTTGGCACTTAGCTATGGAGTGAAACCGATTTATTTACATGAAAAAAGCAATTCACAAGCTTATTTCTTTGCAGCTTTGCGCATGTTGCTTCATGATCATTTGATCAGTGAAAACGATCTGATTGCTTATTTAAGCGGAAGTTTCGGTGAAGGCGGCGGCACAACATTCCTGGAAATAAATAAAGTAAAAGATATATTTGACAAAGCTGATAAATATCATTTGCCAAATTTTGTAGATATTCAATGAGTACCGACGAAACTCTTGAACAATACATCCTGGATCATATAGATGATGAGGGAGATTACCTTTATCGTTTATGGAGAGCTACAAATGTCTACTTATTGCGACCACGTATGGCGAGTGGACATTTGCAGGGAAGAATGTTGAAGATGTTTGTGGAGATGATTCGTCCGGAGAATATTTTGGAGATAGGCACATTTACGGGGTATTCTGCTATTTGTATGGCAGAAGGTCTCCAAGATAGCGGTCGTTTGTATACCTTTGAAATAAATGATGAACAAGAGGACTTTACCCGCCCGTGGATTGAGAAGTCACCGGTGGCAGATAAGATAATCTTTACAATAGGTGATGCCATGAAGTTGGTTCCCGAGATGAATATAACATTTGATATGGCGTTCATTGATGGTGACAAACGGATGTATACCGATTATTATGAAATGGTCTTGGCCAAGATACGTAAAGGTGGTTTTATTCTGGCTGATAATACGTTATGGGATGGACATGTAATTGACGCAACGTATGATCGTGATCACCAGACCACCGGAATAAAAGTATTTAATGATCTGATTGCCAAAGATGATAGAGTTGAAAAGGTGATATTGCCTTTGAGAGATGGATTGACATTGATAAGAAAAAAATAAACAACAATAGATGGAAACAACCCGCCAAAATAAAATCTCTCGACTGCTACAGAAGGAGTTGAGCGATATATTCCAAAAACAAACAAAAGCAACACATGGAGTGTTGATCTCTGTAAGTGCCGTACGTATAAGTCCGGATATGAGTGTGGCTCGTGTGTATTTGAGTATTTTCCCCTCTGATAAAGCAGAAGAGTTGATAAAGAATATTAATGGCAATAGTAAGGCAATTCGTTTTGAACTGGGCACTCGTGTACGCCATCAATTACGTATTATACCTGATCTTAAGTTCTTTATAGATGATTCTTTGGATTATATAGAGCATATTGATAATTTATTGAAAGAATGAATTTCCCGTTCTACATTGCCCGGCGTTATTTAATAAGTAAGAAAAGTCATAATGCCATTAACGTGATATCTGCCATATCCGTTTGCGGTGTGGCGTTAGCTACATTTGCATTGGTGTGTACGCTTAGTGTTTTTAATGGCTTTCAAGGTATGGTTGCTGGCTTTTTTACAGCTTTTGATCCACAACTTAACATTACATCGATTCAAGGGAAGGTTTTCCCAGACAATGATTCGAAGATATTAAAAGTGAAGGCTCTTCCCGAGGTTGCGGTGTTTACTCGATCACTTGAAGATAATGCCTTGATACAATATAAAGGTAAGCAGGCAATGGCTATCGTGAAGGGTGTTGACAATAATTTTGAACAACTTACCCAGATAGATAGTATTCTTTATGGTAATGGAAAGTTCTTGTTGAAAGATTCCAAGCTGAATTATGCCATTATGGGTATTGATTTAGTGAGTAAATTGAATACAGGGATTACTTTTCTTGATCCGTTACAGATTTATGCACCGAAGCATGATGCAGACATAGACATAGCTAATCCGGCAGCAGCATTTACTGTTGATAACTTGTATTCGCCCGGAGTTGTGTTTGTAGTCAATCAAAGGAAATATGACAGTCAGTATTTACTTACCAATCTTGATTTTGCACGTCATTTATTCAACTATACCAATGAAGTAAGTTCGGTGGAACTAAAACTTAAACCGAATGTTGATATAGGAAATGTAAAAGCCAAGATAAAGCAGATAATGGGTTCAAACTTCAAAGTGGAAGACCGTTATGAGCAGCAGGCTGATGTGTTCAAGATTATGAAGGTTGAGAAACTTATCAGTTATATATTCCTTACATTCATTTTGTTGATTGCCTGTTTCAATGTGATTGGTTCGCTTAGTATGTTGATTATAGATAAAAAGAATGATGTGGTTACGTTGCGTAATCTGGGAGCATATGATAAGCTTATTGAGCGAGTCTTTCTGTTTGAAGGACGAATGATTTCTGTAGCAGGAGCTGTCATCGGATTAGTGATCGGTGTATCGTTGTGCTACTTGCAGCAAAAGTTCGGCTTGATTAAGTTGGGCGGTGACAACAGTTCTAATTTTGTTGTTGACGCTTATCCTGTCGTTGTGCAATTAGGTGACATTATACTTATTTTTGTCACTGTTATAGTCGTAGGGTTCCTTTCAGTGTGGTATCCCGTGCATTATTTGAGCAAGCGACTTTTGAAGAAATAAGCTTTCATTAAGTCTTATCTGAATGTTGAAGTAAATCTAGTTTATCCTATGAGCCGAATATTAATTGTTGATGATGAAGTACAGATCCGCCATCTGTTGACGCGGATGCTTCAACTTGAAGGTTATGAAGTAGGCGAAGCAAGTGATTGTAAATCTGCTTTGAGATTGCTTGATAAGTTTGAACCGGAAGTAATCTTGTGCGATGTCTTTTTACCGGATGGTAATGGCGTGGATTTGGTTTCAGCAATAAAGAAAGCAAGACCTTTGTCTGAAGTGATTCTCCTTACGGCACACGGGAACATTCCTGATGGAGTTCAAGCCATTAAAAATGGAGCTTTTGATTATATCACCAAAGCCGATGATAATAATAGAATCATTCCTCTTATAGAAGGTGCCATACAAAAAGTTAAGAATAATACGTCTTCGCAGATAGGGACTGATGGAGTGTTTGATTCAATTATTGGAGAATCTTCCATGTTGAAAGATGCCGTTAATTTAGCTCGTAAGGTTTCTGTCACTTCTGTTCCGGTATTGCTTACCGGAGAAACAGGTACGGGTAAAGAAGTGTTTGCACAAGCTATCCATAAAAACAGTCCTCGTCATGATAAGCCTTTTGTAGCGGTGAACTGCTCGTCTTTTAGCAAAGAGTTACTTGAAAGTGAAATGTTCGGTCATGCTATCGGAGCTTTTACCGGAGCAGTGAAAGAGAAGGATGGATTGTTTGAAGTAGCGGATAAGGGTACCATCTTTTTGGATGAAGTAGGTGAGATGCCGTTTGAATTGCAAGCCAAGCTATTGCGTGTCCTTGAAACGGGTGAATATATGAAGGTCGGTGATACCAAAGCAAAGCATGCAGATGTTAGAATCATTGCTGCTACCAATAGAGACCTGCAAACCGAGATAGCGGCGGGACATTTTCGTGAAGATTTATTTTATCGCTTGTCTGTATTTCAAGTACATTTGCCAGCTTTACGTGAACGCCCTAATGATGTAAGCTTGTTGGCTAGATTCTTTATAAAGAACTTCTCGAAGAAGCTGAACCGTACTATTACTGATGCGGATGCTGATTTCTTGAATATATTGGAGAAACAACCTTGGCGAGGTAATATTCGTGAATTGCGCAATGCCATTGAGAGAAGTCTGATTGTGTGTGAAGGCAATATCTTGACGAAGAATGATTTGCCAATGGAGTTCCAGCACGATATAATAAATAGATCAAAGGCATCCGGCGATAATAATTTTGAATTGGCAGCTGTAGAATGTCGCCACATAATGAGAGTATTGGAGTATACTCATGGAAATAAGACAGAAGCTGCACGCCTGTTAAAAATCGGCCTGACTACTCTCTATCGAAAAATAGAAGAATACAAGTTACATATCTGATCTCATACCCATTCCCCGGTTCATCCCTATCATAACAGTATGGTGACTTTTTCATTTTGATAGGGTTCTCTCTCCGGCTTTCTTTTATATTTATTTATATCTAATTACATATCAAATGTTTACGTCATTTGTTGTATATTGTGGCACACTATTGGCATATATCATGTCAGTTAACAGAATTATTCATCTAAAAAGAAAATGTTATGGATTTATTTTCAATTGGATTTATCATTTGTCTATTGATCGGACTCATCTGCTTTTGGCTCTTCTTCAAATGTATTGATTGGTTTGAAAATATTTAATATCAGGAGGATAAGATTATGTATATAGCATTATTTATAATTAGTTTGGTCATGTTCGGTTATTTGGTGTATGTGCTGATTAAACCGGAGAAATTCTAATCAAAAAAGGATAAGAATATGAATACAGAGATGTTAGGTGTGATTGTGCAAGTCGTTTTGATGATTGCACTGAGTTATCCTCTTGGAAAATATATTGCCAAGGTATATAAAGGTGAGAAGACTTGGCTGGATTTCATGAAACCGGTGGAGAAACTTATGTTTCGCCTTTCCGGTATAAATCCCGACGAAGAAATGAGCTGGAAGCAGTTCTTGAAAGCAATGTTGACTGTCAACTTGCTTTGGTTTGTTTGGGGAATATTACTATTGGTTTGTCAGGGTGTGCTTCCGTTGAATCCGGATGGTAACATCGGACAGACTTTTCATCAGGCATTCAATACCAGTATCAGTTTCATGGTCAATTGCAACTTGCAACATTATAGTGGTGAAAGTGGATTGACTTACTTTACACAATTATTTGTGGTGATGCTGTTCCAATTTATTACTGCAGCAACCGGTATGGCTGTGATGGCAGGTATTATGAAAGCACTTGCTGCAAAGTCAACAAAGACGATAGGTAACTTCTGGCATTATTTAGTATTAAGTTGTACTCGTATCTTATTGCCGCTTTCATTGGTTGTAGGTCTTTTCCTTATTACACAAGGTGTTCCTATGGGATTTAATGGAAAGGCGAATATTACCACAATGGAAGGCTCGAAACAAATGGTATCACAAGGGCCTGCTGCCGCTATTGTTGCAATCAAGCAGCTCGGTACGAACGGCGGAGGTTTCTTCGGAGCTAACTCTGCCCATCCTTTGGAGAATCCTACCTATTTAACCAATATGGTAGAATGTTTGGCCATTCTGCTTATCCCAATGGCTATGACGTTTGCTTTTGGGTTTTATATCAATCGAAAAAAACTGGGGTACACTATATTTGGAGTCATGCTTTTTGCTGTGCTTGTGGGAATAAGCGTCAATGTATATCAAGAATCTCATGGCAATCCACGGATTGAACAGATGGGCATTGCCCAGCATCACGGTTCGATGGAAGGAAAAGAAGTCCGATTCGGAGCCGCCGCGACCGGACTGTGGAGTGTTGCAACGACAGCAACGTCTAACGGTTCTGTGAATGGTATGCACGACTCAATGATGCCTCTTTCGGGAATGGTGGAAATGTTGAACATGCAAATCAACTGTTGGTTTGGCGGAGTAGGAGTAGGATGGATGAATTATTTTACATTCCTTATCATTGCCGTATTTATTAGTGGCTTGATGGTAGGTCGTACACCGGAGTTTCTCTGTAAGAAAGTGGAAGCACGTGAGATGAAGATTGCTTCTATTATCGCACTTATTCATCCACTTATTATTTTGACTGGTACAGCTTTAGCCACTTACTTCTTTATTCATGCTCCTGAATTTGTTGCGAAAGAAGGAGGATGGTTGAATAATCCGGGATACCACGGTATGGGTGAAATGTTTTATGAATTTACATCCTCAGCTGCAAACAATGGTTCGGGCTTTGAAGGCTTGGGTGACAATACTCCATTTTGGAATATATCCACAGGTATTGTTATGATCATCGGTCGATATCTTCCTATTATAGGTCAGGTCGCCATTGCCGGTTTGCTTGCCGGAAAGCAGTATGTTCCTGAGAGTTCGGGCACATTAAAGACAGATACTGGAACATTTGGAGTAATGACTTTTGTTGTTATCGTTATTGTGGCAGCGTTGTCATTCTTCCCCGCACAAGCTCTTAGCACAATAGCAGAGCATTTAAGTTTATAATCTATAATATACAGAACTGATATGAATAAGAATACTAACGCTTCTCTCTTTCAGAAGACACAAGTTATAGAAAGCTTGAAGCAATCATTCATCAAGTTGAATCCTAAGATAATGATAAAGAACCCTATCATGTTTACGGTAGAGGTTTGCACGGTTATTATGCTGGCTGTCACTGTTTATTCAGCTTTTAATTCCTCGCAGGGTTCTTTAATATATAATGTATGGGTCTTTTTCATCTTATTTCTGACCTTGTTGTTTGCAAACTTTGCTGAAGCAATAGCAGAAGCACGTGGCAAAGCACAAGCAGACAGTCTTCGTAAAACCAGAGAAGAGACTCCCGCTAAATTAGTTACAAACGGGAAGATTGAAATAGTCAGCAGCTCGCAATTGAAGAAGGGCGATATGTTTGAATGTGAATCAGGTGATGTTATTCCGACTGACGGCGAAATTGTTGAAGGTCTGGCTTCTATTGATGAGAGCGCTATTACCGGTGAATCTGCTCCGGTCATTCGTGAATCTGGAGGAGATAAGAGTTCGGTAACAGGCGGTACAAAAGTCTTATCGGATCATATAAAGGTAGTGGTTACTACTCAACCGGGTGAAAGCTTCCTGGACAAAATGATTGCTTTGGTAGAGGGTGCATCTCGACAGAAAACGCCGAACGAAATAGCTTTGACTATTCTATTGGCTGCCTTTACATTAATCTTTGTGATCGTATGTGTCACATTAAAGCCTATGGCTGATTATACACATACAGTGATTACCATTGCTGCATTCATTTCATTGTTTGTGTGTCTGATACCAACCACTATTGGAGGACTGCTTTCTGCAATCGGCATTGCCGGAATGGATCGTGCTTTACGTGCAAATGTGATTACGAAATCAGGTAAGGCAGTAGAGACTGCCGGCGATATAGACACATTGCTGCTTGATAAGACCGGAACAATTACGATAGGTAATCGTAAAGCTACTCAGTTTTATCCAGTGGAAGGATCTGATAAGCACGCATTTATTGAATATTGTTTGCTGTCTTCGGTTTCAGACGATACCCCGGAAGGCAAATCTATTATAGAATTAGGACGTGAGGCAGGTTTACGTATGCGTGACTTGAATACGGAAGGTGCTCACATGATTAAGTTTACTGCTGAAACCAAATGTTCAGGAATCAATTTGAAAGATGGTGTAGAGATTCGCAAAGGGGCATTTGATGCCATTCGTCACATTGCAGCTGAGGCAGGTAATGAATTCCCGAAAGAGACGGAAGAGATCATTAAACAGATTTCCGGTAACGGCGGTACACCTTTAGTTGTAAGTGTCAACAAGAAAGTGGCTGGTGTAATAGAACTACAAGATATTATCAAACCGGGTATAGAAGAAAGATTCAAGCGCTTGCGCAAGATGGGAGTTAAGACCGTAATGGTAACAGGTGATAATCCCTTAACTGCTAAGTTCATTGCTGAAAAAGCAGGCGTGGATGATTTCATTGCTGAGGCTAAGCCGGAAGATAAAATGGAATATATCAAGAAAGAGCAGGTAGCCGGCAAACTGGTAGCTATGATGGGTGACGGTACGAATGATGCTCCGGCATTGGCTCAGGCAAACGTAGGTGTAGCTATGAATAGCGGCACTCAGGCTGCCAAAGAGGCGGGCAATATGGTTGATTTGGACAATGATCCCACAAAGTTGATAGAGATCGTAGAGATCGGCAAGCAGTTGTTGATGACTCGTGGCACGTTGACCACGTTCTCTATTTCAAATGATGTAGCAAAGTATTTTGCCATTGTTCCGGCATTGTTCATGAACTCTATCCCCGCGTTAGCAGCATTGAACATCATGAAGTTGCATAGTCCGGAAAGTGCCATACTTTCAGCAGTAATATTTAATGCGATGATTATTCCGGCATTGATTCCATTGGCATTGAAAGGTGTTGCATATAAACCCATAGGGGCATCCGCTTTACTTCGTCGCAACCTGTTGATTTATGGTGTGGGCGGTGTCATAGTTCCATTTATCGGAATTAAGATAATTGATTTAGTCGTTGGTTTGTTTTTTTAATTAGATTATTATGAAGAATTTGATAAAATCACTTCGTATCACAATTGTATTCTGTATCGTGTTTGCAGTAGGCTATGTTCTTATCCTGTGGGTATTTGCACAGTTTGCCAGTCCAAACAAGGGAGATGCTGAAGTAGTTACGTTGCATGGAAAAGTAGTGGGTGTTGCTAATATAGGACAACAATTTGGCAAGGATATTTATTTCTGGGGACGTCCTTCATGTGCCGGTAAAGGTTATGACGGAGCTAGTTCAGGTGCAAGTAACAAGGGTGTTACGAATGCGAAATATTTGAAAGAAGTGGAAGTACGTGTTGACAGTTTCTTGGTTCGTCATCCTTATTTGAAACGTAAAGATGTACCTGCAGAGATGGTTACAGCCAGCGGATCAGGTTTAGATCCCGATATTACTCCTGAAAGTGCCTATGTTCAAGTGAAGCGCGTAGCCCATGCACGGGGAATGAATGAATCAGTGGTGAAAGACCTTGTTGACAAACATGTCCAGGAACCGCTTTTCGGATTGTTTGGACCTGCTAAGGTGAATGTATTGAAACTTAATATTGCTTTGGATGAAGCGAGCAAGAGGTAACGATCAATTCATACATTGGAATAAGAAAATACAATAAATTATCCTATTAAAACCAGGGTAGTTTTGTATTTTAAACGATTAATATATTAACTTGCAATCTGATTCCAATGATATGGAAAGAGAAGAGAATGTACAGCATTTTTTGAACTTGATCAAGCGATCAAGGCGAGGAAACTTTAAGATCTATATCGGTATGATAGCTGGTGTAGGTAAGAGTTATCGTATGTTGCAAGAAGCTCATGATTTGCTGGACAACGGAATAGACATTCAAATCGGTTATATCGAAACACATGGACGTGCAGGTACAGAGGAGGCGTTAAAGGGTCTGCCTGTCATTGCGCGTAAGATCATATTCTACAAAGGGAAAGAGCTGGAGGAGATGGATGTGGATGCTATTCTGCAAATGCATCCTGAGGTCGTTATTGTAGATGAACTGGCTCATACCAATGTAGAAGGAAGTCGCAATGAAAAGCGTTGGCAGGATGTGATGGAATTGCTTGATGCCGGTATAAGTGTGATCTCTGCGGTAAATATTCAGCACATTGAGAGCCTGAATGAGGATGTGAAGGGCATTACCGGGATTGAAGTAAAGGAACGGATACCTGATAGTGTGCTGCAAGAGGCTGATGAGGTTGTTAATATTGACCTTACGGCTGAAGAGTTAATCTCCAGATTGAAAGCCGGGAAGATCTATAAGCGTGAAAAGGTTCCAATGGCTTTAGAGAACTTTTTTAAGACCGATAATATATTACAGTTGCGCGAGCTTGCTCTGAAGGAAGTAGCCTTTCGGGTAGAGAGAAAGGTGGAAACCGAAGTGACGCCTGCAACGCAAGGACGGCAAAATGCCCATCATGAAAAGATTCTGGCATGTATAACCAGCAATGAACGTACGCCTCGCCATATTATACGTAAAGCTTACAGACTATCCAGCCGGTATAGTACCAATTTTGTAGCATTGTATGTGCGTACACCAAGAGAAGATGGTGATCGTATCAGTTTGGCATCTCAACGTCATTTGTTGAATCATTTTGAGATGGTGACCCAGTTAGGGGGAGAGATTGTACAAGTGGCTTCTTCCAATGTGACGGAAGCTATTATCAATGTATGTAAAGAAAAGCAGATAACAACCATCTGCATGGGGCAGCCGGCATTTAAGATGCCTCGTGTTTTATTTGAAATATCAAAATATAGAAAATTTATCGAGGCTTTATCGGAAATGCACATCGATTTGATTATAATTGCACAAACGTTATGATGAAAGCAATGACTATAAAAATGAAACTGACTCTGGCTATAGGTGTGCTGGTGTCGATGATTGTGCTACTTTTAGCATTGTCAGTAATTAATTTGCAAGTATTGACGGCTACTGATCCTAACAGTCCTGCCGCTGCACCGGCATTGTCTCGTGCATTGATATGGGTGGTTGCCGTAGGGATAATTTGCATAATGATCGGTATTGGCATTCTGGTGAAACTGCCTTCATCTATCTACAAACCTATACAAGAAATCACTAATGGCATACAAGAAATAGCGAACCATAATTACAATACCCGCTTGAATCTGTGCTATTCGAAAGAATTGGCTGAAGTGGGAAAGAACTTCAACCGTATGGCGGCTCGCTTGAATGATTATCACAGTAGTACTTTGTCTGATCTAATGGCTTCGAAGAAGTACATGGACACCATTATCAATAGTATCAGTGAGCCCATTATCGGATTGAATAATGAGTTGGATATTCTGTTCATCAACAATGAAGCATTGAATGTTTTGAACTTGGGAAGAGGGGACGTCTTTCAGAAATCGGCTCAAGAAATATCTCTACGTAATGATCTATTACGTAGATTGATACGTGGAATGATGGAACACAAAGAAGACGTTGCTATAAAGAAAAATGAACCATTGAAGATCTATGCTGATAATAAAGAAAGCTACTTTCAGGTAAAATATATGACTATTAGTCAACCCGGAGCAGACGGAGTGACTATGGAGAAGAGAGGGGATGTAATCATGCTGAAGAATATTACTGAGTTTCAAGAGCTTGATTCAGCTAAGACCACATTTATTTCCACTATCTCGCATGAATTGAAAACTCCTATTTCAGCGATTATGATGAGTCTGAAACTACTACAGGACACAAGAGTCGGTTCGTTGAATGATGAGCAAAGTCAACTGTCGAAGAGTATAAAAGACAGTAGCGATCGCTTGCTTGAGATAACCGGAGAGCTGCTAAACATGACTCAAGTAGAGTCGGGAAAGCTACAGTTGAAGCCCAAAATAACAAAACCTATCGAGCTTATTGATTATGCAATTAGAGCAAATCAAGTACAGGCCGAGAAGTTCAGCATACACATTGAGTTGGAGTATCCAAGTGAAAAGATTCATAAACTGTTTGTGGATAGTGAGAAGATCGCCTGGGTATTGACCAACTTGCTGAGCAATGCCATTCATTATTCAAAAGAAAACGGAAGAGTAATCATTGGTGCAAAGCAAGAGGAAGACGTGGTGGAACTTTATGTGCGTGATTTTGGAAAGGGAATCGATCCTCGTTACCATGATAGTATCTTTGAACGTTATTTCAGAGTGCCGGGCACCAAAGTGCAGGGAAGTGGATTAGGACTGTCTATTTCAAAGGACTTTGTGGAAGCGCATAACGGCACGTTAACAATAGAGAGCGAATTGGGCAAGGGGAGTTGTTTCTCCATTCGTTTCAGAGTATAAATTTTAAAGAGACCTTACTTTCCATAATATAGCCGGAATCGAGCTTAACAATAAGAACGTTTTTCGGCATTAAACAAGCATATGGAAGCCCTGTAAAGGGCTTTCATTGTATCTGCACGTATCATGTCTTCTTGCTAAATGCCTGTAAGTTGCTGATTACTATAAGGGTTTCCGTGAATCGGTAAGCAGCAAAATCTTGTCTTACCTTGGTGAAAATCATTTTCCACCTAGGTAAGAAACGTTTTCCACCCGGGTAAGAAACATTTTCTACAACCGTAGAAATAAAAAATGCTCGAAGCAAGATCGAAGAATACTGCTTACGAGTTGGAGAATTGCAGCATAAGAAATGGTGAACTCTATGTATGCTTCTTATTGATTAATAAGAGTTAATGATACTAATATGTATAACCATATTACATAGTATTACAATGTATTATGTATATTTGAATCATGAATGAGGAGTTTTTAAATAAATGGAAGTCGCAAGTCAAGAAGGGGACATTAGGTTTCATCCTTTTACGTTTATTGCGCAAAAAGGAAATGTATGGATATGAACTGATAGAGCAAGTCTCGATGAAAGTATCTATTGATATAGCTGAAGGCACCTTGTACCCGCTTTTGAACAGACTCAAGGATGATGATTTGATATCCTCTAAATGGGTAGAACAAGGCTCTGGAATACCTAGAAAGTATTATTCATTGACCGAGCAAGGCAGCAGTACACTATTGGCTATGGAGAAGAATTGGAATGAACTTAGTTTAGCAATCTCTAAATTAGAATAGAATGAAAAGAATAGAATTTACGGATGAGAGAGCAATGTCCATATATACTGATTATATGGTGCGTGTAGAACGAATGACAAAGATTTTGCCTAAGGAAGATCAAAACGAAATCTTGATGGAACTGAACAGTCACATATATGAAGCCGTACTTCAAGATAACTCAAAGGAGACGGAACTAAATAAGCTTGTGGATGTGATCACTCGTTTAGGTGCTCCTGAAAAGACTCTTGCGCAACTGGTTGCAGACAAGAAAATGAATCAGGCATTGCATACTTTTAATCCTGTTCATTTGATAAAAGCATTGGCCTTGAATGTCTCTAACGGAATAGTATATGTTGCCTTCTTTATTCTTTACCTGTTGCTGGCTGTATCTTCATTGCTCATTGTTTTGAAGTGCATATATCCTCAGAACACAGGTATATTTCTACATAACGGATATCTCAGTGCAATTGGATTTATCGGTAATTCGGCTCAAGGGAATCTTACGGAAATAGCCGGTTGGGCTTTTATTCCGATGGTTGTAGCTTATTTGTTGATCTGTTACTTTGCATTGACTTTGTTGCTGAAGTTAAGGAGAAAAAGAACTGCATCAACCAAAACTCATGCAATGCAATGGACGGACTAAAAAAGAAAGAGCCTTCATCCGTTCATGCGTAACTTATTATATATAAGTGACTTTGAAGGATGAAGGCTCTTTGTAAGTTTTATTATTTCACTTGTTGAGCTTCCATTCGGTGCCGTCTTTACCATCTTTCACCTCAAATCCCATTTCGGACATTGAGTTTCTGATTTTGTCGGCAGTGCCCCAATCTTTATTGGTTTTAGCATCTTTGCGAAGATCCAACAGCAAGTCAACTACTTTGTCGAATGTTTCTGCATTGTTGGCAGTAGCCGTTTCTTCTTCTTTCAATCCTAAGATCTCAAACATGAATGTGTGGAATACTGATTTCAATTCATCAAGATCTCCTTGCGTAATTGAATCCTTGCCTGCAAGTATACTGTTGATACTTTTTGTGGCATCAAACAAGTGTGATATTACAATCGGAGTATTCAAATCATCATTCATCGCTTCTGAACATTTAGCTCGGAGATCACTGATCTCAACCGTAGTCTTCTCAGCAGGAGTGATGCGTTCTATATTCTTTACTGCTTCAGTCAATCGGGCTAATGCTTTTTCCGATGCCTGTAAAGCCTCGTTACTGAAATCAACCGTGTTGCGGTATTGAGCTTGCAGAATAAAGAAACGTATAGTCATTGGTGCGTAAGCCTGAGTAAGCGCCTTATTCGACCCTTTGAAGAATTCTTCAAGAGTGATGAAGTTGCCCAAACTTTTACCCATCTTAGTACCGTTGATCGTAATCATATTATTGTGCATCCAGTAATGAACCGTTTCATGTCCCAGTGCTGCTACTGATTGTGCTATCTCACACTCGTGATGTGGAAACAACAAATCCAAGCCACCGCCGTGGATATCAAACTCTTCACCAAGATACTTTGTACCCATAGCAGAACATTCAAGATGCCATCCCGGGAAACCTTCGCTCCATGGTGACGGCCAGTGCATGATATGTTCAGGTGAAGCTTTTTTCCATAAAGCGAAATCAGCCGAATGGTGCTTCTCTGTTTGTCCGTCAAGATCGCGAGTCGTGCTGAGCATGTCCTCTACATTACGTCCTGAAAGTTCTCCGTAATTATGTTTTTTGCTATAAGCCTCAATATCGAAATAGACTGATCCGTTGCTTTCATAAGCAAATCCGTTGGCAAGAATCTTCTTGACGAAGTTCTCTTGTTCAATGATATGACCTGAAGCATGAGGTTCAATGCTTGGTGGAAGTACATTCAGCGCGTTCATGGCAGCATGATACCTCAATGTATAATATTGCACAATCTCCATTGGTTCCAACTCCTCAAGGCGTGCTTTCTTTTCAATCTTGTCTTCGCCTTCGTCTGCATCGTGTTCCAAATGGCCTACATCTGTAATGTTTCTGACATAACGCACTTTATATCCTAGAAAAGTGAGATAACGAAACAATATATCAAATGTAATAGCAGGCCGTGCATGTCCCAAATGTGGGTCTCCGTATACTGTAGGACCACAGACATACATACCGACATGAGGAGAATTAATAGGAACAAAGAGCTCTTTCTTCCTCTTCAACGTATTGTAAATGCTTAGTTGGTGTTCCATAATTGAATTTATTATATTTGCAGACAAAAGTAGAGAAAAATAAAGAATTATTTAATTAAATAATTGCATTTTCTGTTTTTATAGGTGCTTTTTTCTGAAAAGGTTACCATAATTTCAAAAGATAAATTACTTTTGCATAGTAATAATAAAAGAAATATGGCAGATAATTCTGTATTTTTGTTTGATATTGACAAAGTGATTCGCGGAAAAGCACCTAAAAATTATAAATATATCCCTCGGTTCCTTGTCTCATACATTAAACGTATTGTGCATCAGGATGAACTGAATAAGTTCTTGGGTGAGAATACGGATAAGGTGGGAGTTGATTTTTTAGAGGCAACCCTGAAGCTCTTTGATACGAAAGTCGATATTAAAGGCATAGAGAATCTACCAGAAGGCGGTCCGTCAACCTTTGTATGTAATCACCCACTGGGAGGCCTTGACGGCATATCTCTTGGATGGGTGTTAGGTCGCCATTACAACGGACGAATCAAATATATTGTAAACGACCTTTTGATGAATCTTCATAATTTGGCTCCGCTTTGTATCCCGGTAAATAAAACGGGGAATCAATCGCGCCGTTTGCCTGAGATTATTGAAAAGGGTTTTCAATCGGATGAGAATCTTATCCTGTTTCCTGCCGGACTTTGTTCGCGTCGTGTAAACGGTGAAATAAAAGATAGAGAGTGGGGAAAAGCCTTTATTACAAAGAGTGTGGAGACAAAACGTGATGTAGTGCCTATGTACTTTGAGGGTCATAACTCAAATTTCTTTTATAATTTATCACGTATCCGACAGTTGTTGGGGATAAAGTTTAATATTGAGATGCTTTATCTGGCAGATGAGATGTTCAAAAACAAACATAAGACATTCCGTTTGACGATTGGCAAACCGATTCCATGGCAAACATTCGATAGCCAAAAACAACCATTGGAATGGAGTGCCTATGTACGCGATCTTGTTTATAAATTGAGATAAAACAACAAACAGAAAATAGAGATATGGAAGAGATAATTAGACCCATAGATAAAAATATACTTAAGTCGGAGCTTACAGAAGATAAACGTCTGCGTATGACCAATAAGAGCAATAATCAGATCTATATCATTACTGCTCAAAATTCTCCACAAGTAATGCAAGAGATCGGTCGCCTTCGTGAAATAGCTTTCAGAGCAGCCGGAGGTGGAACGGGTAAGTCCGTGGATATTGATGACTTTGACACGATGGATGATCCATACAGACAATTGATCGTATGGAATCCTGATGCAGAGGAAATCTTAGGTGGATATCGCTATTTACTAGGTTCTAAGGTTCGTTATAATACTGAAGGACAACCGCTATTAGCGACTTCGCATTTGTTTCACTTCTCAGAGAAATTCATTAAAGAATATATGCCTACAACGATAGAGTTAGGCCGATCATTTGTTACGCTTGAGTATCAATCTACTCGTGCCGGTAGCAAAGGATTGTTTGCTTTGGATAATCTTTGGGATGGTTTGGGAGCTCTAACAGTGATCATGCCCGAAGTGAAGTACTTCTTTGGAAAGTTCACTATGTATCCCAGTTATGTAAGACGGGGTCGTGATATGATTCTGTATTTCCTTAAAAAGTATTTCTCTGACAAAGATGAATTGATATGTCCCATGAATCCACTTAAAACAGAAACTCCTGAGGCAGATTTACGTGAATTGTTTAATGGAGAGAGTTTCAAAGACGATTACAAAATGTTGAATACCGACGTTCGTAAAATGGGTTACAATATTCCACCATTGGTGAATGCATATATGGGATTGTCTCCAACGATGAGGATGTTTGGTACGGCTATAAACGATGAGTTCGGAGATGTGGAAGAAACCGGTATTCTGATTGCTGTAAATGAAATCTTGGAAGAAAAGAGAATTCGACACATCGAGTCATTCATTAAAGAACATCCCGGAGGATATAGCGAGATCATCTCAGGCTGTAATCCCAAGAAATAACTAATGACACGGTTGTTGGTTTATTTAAACAGCCGGCAACTTATTTCCATTTATCTTGCGATATAAGTCTACTGCATATACGTCGGTCATTCCCGAAATATAGTCGATAACAGCTTGTATCTTGCCATAAGTGGATGATGCGCTTACGTCGTATTGGTCGCTGATGCGATTAATAAGTAATTGTGAGTATTTCTTTTCAGGATTCATCACTGCCTCCGTCAGTAAATCGAGTAATGTACCGATAATCTTGAAACCGGCAAGTTCTATATCCACTACTGAATTATTCTTATAGATGCGGCTATAAGACAGCTTTACGGATTTCTGGTAAGCATCGTGAAGTAACGGCGACATGTTGTCAATCAACGATTTGTTGAAAGTTCCCGACAAGAATTCTTCTTCATGATCTACAAATACACGAGTACATTCTTTTATCAGGTTACCAATCACAGAAGCTCTTAAATAAGCTATCTGCTCATTGATATCGCTTACGATTTTAAGTGTTTTGTTGACATGCTCCTTCTTTTCATCACTGAAGTAGTTCATGAATAATGCTATTGTCTCATCTGTCGACAGGATATGCAATTTGTGAGCGTCTTCAATATCCATCAATTCATAACAGATGTCATCAGCTGCCTCAACCAAATAAACTAGAGGATGGCGTGCATAACGTAACGGTGATTCTTGCATCTTGAGGATTCCCAATTCCTCGGCAATGCGTCGGTAATCAGACTCTTCGCTGACAAAGAATCCAAATTTAAGTTTGTCCCCTGCCAGTTTGGAAGAGAAAGGATATTTCACGACACTAGCAAGCGTTGTGTATGTCAAGGCAAAGCCACCTTTTCTGCGGCCTATGAATTGGTGTGACAATAGTCGAAGAGCATTTGCGTTTCCTTCAAAATGTATGACATCTTCCCATTCCGCTTCACTCATTTTGTCGCGCAAGTATATTCCTTGACCTTCCGAAAAGAAAGTGGAAATAGCTTTTTCACCGGAATGTCCGAATGGAGGATTGCCCATGTCATGTGCCAGACACGCAGCAGAAACAATGGCTCCTAATTCGCTAATATATGAATTATTTGCTAAATCAGGATGGCGCGTTAATAGTTCGTTGGAGACATTTGATCCTAATGAACGTCCTACGCTCGAAACTTCTAAGCTGTGAGTCAATCGGTTATGAACAAAGACGCTTCCCGGCAAAGGGAACACTTGAGTTTTGTTTTGTAAACGCCTAAAGGGAGCAGAGAAAATGATTCGATCGTAATCTCTTTGAAATTCCGAACGATTATCAGGCCTCTGCTGGTGATACTCTTCCATGCCAAAGCGCTTGGCTGAAATCAAATCCTTCCAATTCATTATCATTTCACACATTTATTTGCAAATATATATAAAAAGCTCTCATATTGGATAATTAATTGCCTTAAAATGTCTATTTTCGCATATTAAAAAAAGAAGAAGTATATAGATATGAAAATAAAGATACAAGTTGTTAACAAGTCAAAGCATGCCCTACCGGCTTATGCTACTGAATTATCGGCAGGGATGGATTTACATGCAAACCTAGATGAACCCATTGAATTAAAACCTTTGGAGAGAGTCTTAGTACCTACTGGAATATACATGGCTTTGCCTCCTAATTATGAAGCACAAGTACGGCCACGCAGTGGATTGGCTTTAAAACATGGTATCACGGTGCTGAATTCTCCGGGTACGATTGATGCTGATTATAGAGGAGAATTGAAGATTATTCTGATAAATCTTTCTCAGGAAGAATTTATAATAAATGATGGTGAACGCATAGCGCAACTTGTGATTGCATCCTGTGAGCAGGCTTCATTTGAGGAAGTCGAAATGTTGGATGAAACGGATCGCGGTGCGGGTGGCTTTGGGCACACAGGAAAGTCGTAATTTTAAAAAACGAGAATGAAAGCAATATTAAAATATGGATGGATTTTTCTGCTGATCGGAGGATTATCTTCATGTGTTGCCTCTAAACAAAGTAAATCGGCTCAATCGATTCGTCCTGTGGTCGAAAAAGAAAGCCTAAGTCCGAAGCAGCAACAAAAGTTCAACTACTTTTATTTGGAAGCCGAGCGTCTAAAGCTCAAAGGCGATGTGGATGATGCGTTTGAACTTTATCAACATTGTCTTGAGATAAATCCCACTTCTGCGGAGGCTCTGTCGGCTTTGGCGCAGTTTAATTTCTATTTAAAGAACGATTCTTTAGGGGTCGCTTATATGGAGAAAGCCGTGGGATATGAACCTGACAACTATTGGTATTGCCAGAATTTGGCGGGTGTATATCAGCAGCATAATAAAAATGACAAGGCTATTGCTTTATTAAAGAAAATGTTAGTTCAGTTCCCTGATAATGAAGAGCCGTTGATGGCTTTGCGAGATATCTACCTTCAAAATAAAGATTATCGGAATGTGGTAGACATGTTGAATCAACTGGAAAAGCGTGAAGGGAAATCGGAGGAAATCAGTCAAGGTAAACTGCAAATGTATCTTTTACTCAATGATAATAAAAATGCATACAGTGAAATTGAAGGCTTGGCGAATGAATATCCGGATGACTCCAGGTATAAATGTTTATTGGGTGATGTTTATCTAAGTACCGGGAAAAAGAAGGAAGCTTATGATATTTATCAAAAGATATTGATAGGTGATCCTCATAACGAGCAAACCTTGATGTCCATGATGAATTACTACTCGACTACAGGGCAAAAAGTTCTTTTTGAACAACAGATGAATACGCTTTTACTTGATAATGAAGTAAGCGTAGATACAAGAATGGACGTGATGCGTCAATTCATAACAAATAATGAACAAAATGGAGCCGATAGTATCAAAGTAGTGTCAATGTTTGAGAAGCTAATGAAAATGGATACTACTGATACGCAAATGCCTATGCTATATTCCCAATATTTAATAGCTAAGAGCATGGATAAGAAAGTGGTTCCGGTATTAGAAAAGATTATTGGAATTGACCCTACGAATGTACCATCTCGTTTGCAATTACTTAGTTATGCTATAAAGGATGATGATTATAAAAGAGCGATTGCAATATGTGAACCTGCTTTGCAGGCTACGCCTGACATTGTTGAGTTTTATTACTATTTAGCTATTGCATATGTTCAATCAGGAGATCAACAGAAAGCGCAGGATGTGTGCATAAAAGGATTGACTAAGGTCAATGATCAGACTGATAAATCTGTAATAAGCAACTTCTATAGTATTATAGCAGATGTTTATCATTCAAAAAACATGTATAATGAGGCTTATGCAGCGTATGACTCTTCATTGGTTTATAAACCTGACAATGTTGGAACCCTGAACAATTATGCTTATTATTTGTCTGAGGGAAACTCTAATTTGGATAAAGCTGAGGAAATGAGTTATAAGACGATTAAAGCTGAGCCTAATAATGATACTTACCTGGATACATATGCTTGGATTCTTTTTCAAAAAAAGAAGTATAGCGAAGCTAAGATATGGATTGACAATGCGATGAGCAATGGAGGTAATAAAAGTAATATTGAAACGGAGCATTGTGGTGATGTTTATTATATGAACGGATTAAAGGAAGAAGCTTTGAAGTATTGGATTAAAGCCCAAGAAATGGGTAATCAATCTGAAGTACTTAAGAAGAAAATTGAAGAAAAAAAATATATTGCAAAATGAAAAGATATTATTGTTTATTGAAGCATACTACGATAATTGCATGTCTATTGGTATTGATGTTCTCTATTTCATCATGCAGAACAACTAAGACAGCATCTGCTGCTACTTCTTCTCCAAAGGTGGAACTGAAAAAAGCAGAAGTCGTTACTCATGCAAAAGAAGAGGCTGTGGTTGATTTGTATGATAAGTCAAACTCTGCTATACCTGTATTTTCTGCAAAGATAAAGGTGGATGCAAAGGTCGGTGAGAAACTTATATCACTGAATGGATCTTTGAAAATTAAAAAAGACGAAGTCATTCAATTGTCTTTTCAGGCTCCTATTATAGGAATAGAAATGGGAAAGTTAGAGATTACTCCCGATTACATATTAGTAATAGATCGATATCATAAGCAATATGTAAAGGCTCCCATAAGCGAGTTGACGGCAAGAGCAAAAACTAATTTAGATTTTTATGATCTGCAAGCCCTTTTTACCAACCAGATCTTTTTGCCAGGAGTAAAGGATGTTTCTCGTAAAACTCTAAAGAAGTTTGATTTGAATAGTGTGGTTGCAGATCAATCTACGACACTTACACTTAGTGACAAACAATTGAAATATGTGTTTTCTCTTATAACCAGTGGCGATCTGTCACAAAGTCAAGTACTGACTAGCAATAGCAAATATAAACTGATATGGGATTATAAATCATTCAAGAAATTTGAGAATAGGAACTTCCCCAGGAAGATGGCTGTACAGTTTGTAGGTGGGAAAACGCCGGTGGAAATGGATATAGAGATTTCTAAAATCAGTGATGATTCCGATTGGGATACATATACCAACGTATCAGGAAAGTACAAGCAAATATCACTTGATGATGTGATGAAAATGATATCAAACTTATAATAAGATATAAAGATTAATGAAACGTTTTTTATTCATTTTGTTAGGTTTATGTATAGTTTGCGCAGCGTCTGCACAAACTAACAGAAAGATAAAGTCTCTTCAGAATCGTAGACGAATCATTCAACGTGAAATCGTTCAACGCGAACGGATCTTACGTTCAACGAAGCAAGATGTATCTCATCAACTGCAGAGTTTGAACACGTTGAATGGACAAATTGACGAGAGGAAGAAATATATTTATATCATTGGCAGTGATGTGAGAACAATTGCCGGTGAAACAGAAAACCTGAAAAATCAGTTGAGTGATTTGCAAAATGAACTTAACAATAAAAAGCGGCAGTATGCAAAGTCATTAAGATATATTTCTAGACATAAGACTGTTGAGGATAAATTAATGTTTGTTTTTTCTGCCAACTCACTTTCCCAAGCTTATCGAAGACTGAGATATGTGAAACAGTATGGCGATTATCAAAAGAAGTTGGCTTATGGTATTATCAGTCAGCAACAGCGGATAATAAAGAAAAGGAATGAATTGGAAGAAGTTCGGAGAGAAAAGACTAATTTGCTGAATGAAGGCATACAACAAAAGCAGCAACTAGAAACTCAAGAACAGGATAAGAGAACGTTGATTGGTAGTTTGCAGTCAAAACAGAAAGACTTGCAGGTTGAAATAGGTAGCAAGAAAAAGAAAGCACAACAAATGAATTCTCAAATCGATCAATTGATCGCTATTGAGGTAGAAGCAACACGTAAACGTGCTGAGGTAGAAGCACACCGTAAGGCTACACAGGTTGCTGCTGCAAGAGCTATTGCTGCAAAACGTGCTGCAGCGAGGGCTGCTGCATCCAAAGCAGCTGCCGAGAGAGCTGCTATAGCAAGGGTTGCTGCTGAAAAGGCTGCAGCTGAAAGGACGATTGCTGCGAAAGCAGCGAGAGAAAAGGCCTTAGCTGCAAGGAACGCGACAGAAAGAGCCTCTGCGGAGAAGGCTGCAAAGGAACAAGCTGAAGCTGCTCGTGAGGCAGAGGAACACGTGAAGGAAACAAAGGCTGTTGAGAAAAAAGCGACTGAAGTTGCTACTAAAGAGCATGAAGAGGCAACGAATGTTCCTGCAGAAAAATACGAACTTGATTCTTATGATAGAGCTGCTTCAAACAGTTTTGAAAGTAGCAGAGGACGTTTACCTATGCCTATCACAGGAACGTATATGGTCATTAATCATTATGGTCATTATTCTGTGAGAGGGCTGCACAATGTACAGCTAGATAATAAAGGTATTGATATACAAGGTCAGGCCGGTGCAATGGCTCGTGCTATTTATGACGGTGAAGTTGTGTTTGTTTTCCAAATGAACGGGCTATCGAATATCATTGTACGACATGGAGCATACTTATCTGTTTATTGCAATTTATCGTCTGTATCAGTGGGACGTGGTCAACATGTTCACAGTCGTCAATCATTAGGAAGAGTATATTCGGATCCCTCTGATGGGAACAGAACTGTGTTGCATTTCCAATTACGACACGAAACAGCTAAACTGAATCCAGAGGCTTGGTTGGGAAGGTAAAGAACGGGTAATATCTTTTATAATATCAAGCCATTTAGTAGCTTATAATATGTCTGGATCGCATCTTCTATTTCGCTTATCATTATATACTCGTCAGCGGTATGTGAGCGTGATGAATTTCCAGGTCCCATCTTCAATGATGGGAATGACATTAGCGATTGATCTGAAAGCGTAGGACTTCCAAAAGGAATTTTACCTTGTGATTTCGCTTGTTCTACCAATGGGTGGTGTATATAAATGAGTGAGGAGTTTAAACGAAAAGAACGGGCTTGCGCTTTACCCTGTATGTGCTGGGCTATTTCATTAAGTAGTTCTTCATTTTTATAGCATTCATTACTTCTCACATCTACAACGAAGTTACAGAGATCGGGTATAACGTTGTGTTGAGTGCCTGCATTTATTTGAGTAACTGTCATTTTCACAGGTCCTAAGAGGGGGGATACTTTGGTAAATTGATAGTTTCTGAACCATTCAATGTCATTCATCGCTTCGTAAATAGCATTAATGCCTTCGTTACGTGCAGCATGCCCCGACTTTCCATGAGCAACAACATCCAGAACCATCAATCCTTTCTCAGCAATGGCAGGTTGCATTTCCGTAGGCTCACCAACAAGTGCCACGTCTATGTGAGGTAGCTCTTTAAGCGCAAGTTCTATTCCATTTTTCCCTGAAACTTCTTCCTCACACGATGCAAGGAAGATAAGATTATAGCTTTGTTTGGTATTTATCAACATTCGGAATACGCTGAAAAGTGAAACCAAACTACCGCCATCATCATTACTTCCCAAACCGAATAATTTACCGTTCTCAACGATTGGTTCATAAGGATTCTTGGTCCATGCAGAAACAGGCTTCACTGTATCAATATGTGCATTGAGCAGCAGTGTAGGGCGAGACTCGTCATAATTAGGGCAAATGCAATAGACATTATTGCCTATTCGAAAGGTACTGATACCCGTTGATTCTATATAGTTTTGAAGATAGTCGGATGCCGTTTTCTCGTCTCTGCTGATAGATGGTATCCGAATCAATTCATGTAAGAGAATCTCTGCTTGACCGAACATATTGCTTGTATCCATAGAATGAATTACTCTTTATAATGTAAGACAAATGAAGTGAGAATTTATTTCTTGTTGATAGGCAAAAGTAATAAATACTTTTCTTTTTTTAGGAGAAATAGTAAGTATTTGTTGTTTGACATTTTTTTATTACAATTTGTTTTATTTCAACATAGAGAATATAAGTTACTTGTAAAGCTTGAATAATTAATAATTTAGCAATACCTTTGCGAGATTAAATCAACATAAAAAGAAATGAATTATCCTCATTTAGCTGTTTTGGTGCATCGTCAAGCCCAAAAATATGGCGATAAAGTAGCGTTAACCTATAGGAATTACGAGACTTCGCATTGGCTGCCAATTACATGGAACCAGTTCTCTCAAGCTGTAAAGGTGGTTTCCAATTCAATGGTTGAAATTAATATACATGAAGAAGAGAACATTGGAGTGTTTTCTCAGAATATGCCCGAATGTTTGTATACGGATTTCGCTGCTTTTGCAAACAGAGCGATTACCATTCCGATGTATGCAACCAGCTCGGCTTCACAGATTCAATATATTGTCAACGATGCTTCTATTCGTTATTTATTTATAGGAGAGCAATTCCAATATGATATAGCAATAGGTGTTTTTCAAGTATGTCCTACTCTAGAGCGATTGATCATATTTGACCGAAAGGTGAAACGTTTACGTAATGATACTACATCTATTTATTTTGACGAGTTCATGGAACTTGGAAAAACTTTTCAACATCAAAAAACGGTCGATGAACGTACTTCAAAAGCATCAGAAGATGATATTGCCAACATCTTGTATACATCCGGTACAACAGGAGAACCTAAAGGTGTATGCCTTTATCATGGAGCCTATGTGGAACAAATACGAACTCATGTTGAGCGATTCCCTGAGTTGACCGACAAAGATATCTCAATGGATTTCTTGCCTTTGACTCATGTATTTGAACGTGGCTGGACATTTATTTGTTTGGGAGTCGGTATGCAGGTTGCTATAAACTTGGTTCCTCAGGATATTCAGAAAACAATAAAAGAGGTCCATCCGACTTGTATGTGTGCTGTTCCTCGTTTCTGGGAGAAAGTCTACCAAGGTGTTCAAGAATTAATTGACGGAACATCCGGTGTAAAGCATATGTTGATGTTAGATGCGATTAAGGTAGGTAAAAAGTATAATATTGATTATCTACGTTTTGGAAAAACGCCTCCTTTGGCTCTTCGATTAAAATATAAATTATACGATAAGACCGTATATTCATTGTTGAAGAAGACTGTAGGAATTGAACGAGGACATTTCTTCCCTACAGCTGGTGCAGCAATACCTGAAGCCGTAAGTGTATTTATTCATTCTGTTGGAATAAATATGATTGCAGGTTATGGTTTGACGGAATCAACAGCAACCGTTAGTTGCGCTGATAGAACTAATTATTCAATTAGTTCAGTTGGTCGTCTGATGCCAGGTGTTGAGATTAAGTTTGGTGAAAATGATGAGATTCTGTTGCGAGGTAAAACTATTACAAAGGGATACTACAGGAAAGCCGAAGAAAATAAGAAGGCTTTCACTGAAGATGGTTGGTTTCGCACAGGAGATGCCGGTTACATGAAGAATGGTGAACTGTTCTTAACCGATCGAATAAAAGATTTGTTTAAAACAAGTAATGGTAAATATGTAGCTCCACAAATCCTTGAAACAAAATTGGTTGTAGACCGCTATATTGACCAAATTTCCATTATTGCTAATCAAAGAAAGTTTGTGTCGGCATTGATTGTTCCCAATTATAAATTAGTTGAAGAGTATGCCAAAGAGAAAGGATTGAAATATAACGGTAGAGAAGAACTTTTGAAAAATGAAAAGGTTTGTGCTTTGTTTAAAGCACGTATCGATACTTTGCAACAACAGTTCTCTCATTATGAACAGATAAAGCGTTTCACCTTATTGCCTCATTCTTTTAGTGTAGAAAAAGGAGAATTGACTAATACTTTAAAGATCAAACGTAATGTATTGAACGAGCATTATGCGGATGAGATTAATAAGATGTATGAAGAGTAATTTTTGACTTTTGATAAAATAATAAATAGGTGGGATCTCTTGGGTTTCCACCTATTTATTTCAGAGAGTGTTGAAGGGAGAAGCATAATATGATTAAAGAAATAGTAAACCGAAGAAGTATAAGAAAGTATACGGATAGACCTGTAGAAGATGACAAAATCACCGAACTATTGGAAAGTGCAAGGCTCGCTCCATCAGGCAACAATACACAACCTTGGCGTTATATTGTAATAAAGTCACAGGAAGCGAGGCAGAAGGTAATGGAGGCTTCGGGACATCAAGCATGGATGTTGTCAGCTCCGGTCTTCATTGTAAGTGTTGCAGATGTGAAGTGCAGAATCAAAGAAGATATTGTAATTAATGATTGCAGTCCTGAAGATGAAGTAAAAAGAATCATTAGAGATACAGCAATATCAACAGGATATATGCTTTTACAGGCAACCAATCTGGATTTGGGAGTATGTTGGGTGGCAGAGTTTACGCAAGACGAAATCAGATCGGTATTAGGTATACCTGAAGATAAGTATGTGGTTGGGGTGATTACTGTAGGGTATCCGGATGAGGCTCCTAAAGCTCGTTCAAGAAAAGAGTTGAAGGACATTATACATTATGAGCATTGGTAAGTGAATAAACATGTTTTTATTCAAAGATATAACTATTTTGCTAGGTGGGAATCTCCCACCTTTTTTTATTTTTTGATAGATAATAGTATTTGTCTCAATTTGTGGATAGTTTCCATTTTTGCAATATTTTTGCATTAGTTGTGTTATATATGGGTAAGGAAATCGGGCATTTCGTCTTCTTTCATCCGTTATATTTCTTTTTTCTTTTTGGGATATGTGAAAATAAACTATATTTGATAGAAATAAGCATTCTATGTCATTTTTTAAATGTATCAACTTTTATAATTATGCGTAAAAAACAAATTCTGTGTTTTCTCATTCTGCTTATTAGCAGTATTTCGGTATTCGCTCAAAATAGCATCACCGGAAAAGTCGTAGATACTAACGGAGAGCCATTAATGGGCGTTAGTGTTGTGGTTAAGGGAACTACTTTAGGAGCCATTACGGATCTTGACGGTAAGTTCTCTATTTCTGTTCCTGCTAAAAGTACTATTCTATTCACCTATATAGGATATGTAGAGCAACAAGTGGCGGTAGCAAATCAAAAAGTAATTGATATTACTTTAAAAGAAGAAAATAAACTTTTAAATGAAGTTGTGGTTGTAGGATATGGAAAGATGGCCCGTAAGGACTTGACAAGTTCTATTACAACTATAACATCGGACGATTTGAATAAAGGAGGAGTTTATTCGTCTCCCGGACAATTGTTACAAGGCAAAGTGCCGGGCTTGACTATTACAACAAGTAGTGACCCGAGCAGCTCTCCTTCTGTTACACTTCGTGGAGCTTCCACATTTCGTACAGGCGAAGCCCAGGAACCGTATTACGTGATAGATGGCATTCCCGGTGCTTCTATTACGTTGATCTCTCCGGATGATATTGAATCAATAGATGTATTGCGTGATGCATCGGCTACAGCTATATATGGTTCTAAAGCAGCTAATGGAGTTATCATTATTACCACTAAAAAGGGTAAATCAGGTGCTACCAGTGTCACTTATGACGGATATGCAGCAGTAGATCTGGTCTCTAAGCGATTGGAAATGTTGACAGGTGATGAGCATCGTGCGTTTCTCAAGGCAAACGGCTTAGTGTTGGGCTCCACTGATTACATTGGTAACAACACTACGAATACGGATTGGCAGAAAAAGGTACAGCGTACTGGATTTTCTCAAAATCACAATGTGTCAATAACAGGTGGAGCAAATAAAACATCATATTCAGCCAGTGTGAACTATATGAAGAATGAGGGGATTATCCGTGGAACGCAGTTAGATCGATTAATTGCCCGTTCAATGGTTAACACATCAACATTGAAGGATCATTTGGATATAAACTTAGGTCTTAATGCAAGTATTACTAACAATAAGACTGTGTTATCAGAAGATGACGGACTGAATGTGCTGGAAGGCATGACTTATTTTTTGCCTGAATCACCAGTCTATAATACAGATGGAACGTTTTTCGAGAACTTGGATCATACTCAATATTATAATCCGGTTGCTTTGATCAAACAGAATCAGAACGATACTCGTACAAAACGTTTACAGGGTATAGCTAAAGCGACTTTGCATATCTTGCCTGAACTTACATTTGATACGAACTTCTCATACCAGTCGGAAACAGAGAATAACAGTATTTATTATGATATTGATTCTAAAGCATCCATTGGTAGTAATGGATATGCTCAACGTTCCACTTTGGAAAACATTCACAAAAGTCTAGAGATGTATGCTAACTACAATAAGACATTTAATGATGTGCATAAAGTGGGTGCTATGGTTGGTTATTCTTGGGAAGAGCATGATGATAATGATGGCTTTCAAACTTCTTCGAAAGGATTTACTTCCGATGCGTTGGGATATTACAATATGGGACTTGGAAGCTCAAGCGACCGTCCGAACTATGGAAGTATTTATTATACCACATTAAGAATGATCTCGTTCTTTGGTCGTTTGAATTATTCCTATAACAGCAAATATATGCTTCAGGCAACCATGCGTAGAGATGGATCTTCTGCTTTTGGTAAGAACCACCGTTGGGGATATTTCCCATCAGCATCTTTGGCTTGGAGAATGAATGAGGAGAAATTTATTAAGGATCTGAATGTATTTGATGACCTTAAATTTCGTGTAGGATATGGTGTGAGTGGTAACTCTCTTGGGTTTGACCCATTGATTGCTACAGTTCTTTATGGTAAGTCCGGTACATTCGTTAACTCACAAGGTGAAACAGTAAGTGCGATTGGTGCAACCAGGAATGCAAACCCTGATCTGAAATGGGAGCGTACATCTATGTTCAATGTCGGATTGGATTTCGGTTTCTTTAAGAATCGTTTAACGGGTACGATTGAGTATTATGATAAAAAGACCTCAGATTTGATTGCGGACTATACCGTGTCGACTACTAAATATTTAGTAAACTATTTGACAGCCAATGTCGGTAAGATAAGCAATAAAGGTATTGAGTTCACTATTAATGCAATCCCTGTAAAGACAAGAAATTTCACTTGGAGTACTTCCTTTAATGTGTCTCATAACAAGAATATAGTGGAAAGCATTTCAAATGATAAATTTTCTGTAGATTATTTTGATGAAGCAGAATTGAATGCTCCCGGACAATCCGGTGCTCGTCAGCAACGAATTCTTGCCGGTAAGCCTTTAGGTTCTTTCTATACATGGAAGTGGGCAGGATATAATGATAGCGGTATTTCTCTTTTTTATACAGCTGATGGTAAAACCACAACTACTCCCACAGATGGTGACCGTTTTTATACCGGTAGTGCACAGCCGAAGTTGACATTCGGTTGGAACAATACATTAAACTATAAGAAATGGTCGATGACCATGTTCTTCACAGGTGTTACCGGAAATAAGATATTGGATGCGACACGTGCACGTTTGAGTCGCATGAGTAATGTCGTTGAGCGCAATGTGTTGAAAAGTGCTGCTAAAACGGAGAAAACATCTGATATTAACTCACATTATTTATCCGATCGATATCTTGAGAAAGGAGATTATTTGCGCTTGTCAAACTTGTCTATATCGTACAGCTTTAATAAGTTCAGTGACTATATACAGAGTTTGAGGTTATATGCTTCTTGTAGCAATGTGTTTGTCCTTACCCGCTATAAAGGATTGGATCCGGAAGTGAACTTGGGCGGATTGACCCCTGGCATTGACAATAAAGATTTTTATCCTAAAACACGTACAATTATGTTCGGCGCAAATATTACATTTTAATTTGTAGGAGATGATTATTATGAAACTAAAGAATATAAAACTCGTGCTATCTGCTTTTGCACTTCTTGCTGTGGCGGGTTGTACAGACTTGAATGTGGATGTGAAATCGGAATATACCGATGCGAACTTTCCATCAACGGATGCAGATATGGAAGCTGTTTGCGGACCGGCTTATACAGCCTATAAATCAACATACGGTCGCTGGACTTGGCTTATGGAAACATGTAGCACAGACGAAGGCATGATGGCGGTTAATAATGGCGGTTGGTATGACAATGGTAAATATCTGCAAATGGATCTTCATACTTGGACTACAGATAATGATATTGTATATGAGGTGTGGAATGGTCTATTCAGTGCTATATCTAATTGCAATCAGATTAAATCCATATTGGATGATGCACCTGATACCGAATCTAAAACAAAATCTTTAGCACAAATTCGTACAATGCGTGCCCTTTATTATTTCTGGGCGATGGATAATTATGGAGCTCTTCCTATTATTACAACATTTGGAGAAGATACTCCTCAGCGTTCAACACGAAAAGAGGTGGCAGAATTCATTGAGTCGGAGTTGAAAGCATGTATGGATATTTTGCCGACTACGGTAGGTTCCACTACCTATGGCAAGCCTACAAAATATATGGCAGAGACTTTGTTGGCTAAGTTGTATTTGAATTGGGCTGTGTATACTACGGATGATGTAGCTAATTATACCTCATCCACAACCAATACACATTTGAATGATGCTGTTGCCATGTGTGATAGTGTTATTCAATCAGGCAACTATGACCTGAGTGATGATTGGATCACCAAGTTTAAAGATTCGAATGGCTATAAGATTAAAGATTTTATTTATGCTTTTTCTTATGATTGGACTACGGATGAAACAGACTTGGGTGGAGGACTTACACATTCCAGATTCTGGTGCCATAAGTTTATGCAATATACTATGGGCTTGAGCAAAAAGCCCAGTGGTCCAATGCGTGCGCTACCGGAGTTTGTTGATAAGTATAGTCTGACCGGTGATGAGCGTAACAATATCTGGCGTGGAGGTGTACAATACTACGAAGGGACAAAAACTCCATATACTGTTAAGATAGCCAAGAGCACATTGAATAAGTACTATTCGGGTAGCGATGCGGATTCAACAATCAATTGGAATTATGAACTGTCTAAAGAATTGACTATTCGCGGAAAGAATACAAACGAATACAACACCAATTTAAGTATTTTGGATCTTGGTGGAGATGAGTTGGGATTGGCTATGGGTTATCGCAATGTGAAGTTCTATCCATCGGCTTCCAGCACAAACAACTTCCAGAGTAATGATATGCCTATATTCCGATATGCGGATGTGTTGTTGATGAAGGCTGAGGCTATTCTTCGCGGTGCAACGGCAACTAATGGTGAGAGTGCTGTATCATTAGTAAATCAGATAAGGAAATGTGCCGGTGCACCTGCTGTTACTTCTATTGATTTGGATGGACTGCTGGATGAGCGTGCCCGTGAATTCTCTGATGAATGCTGGCGTCGTAATGATTTGATTCGTTTCGGACACTTCGAAGATGACTGGGGATTTAAGAGTGCTACTTATAACATGAGCAATGCGGATAAATACCGTAGAATATTTCCTGTGCCTTTAAGTGTAATGAAACTGAATACAAGTTGGACACAGAACACCGGATATTGATGGGTATAATCTCAAGTTAATTTATATGGGGAGAGGCATCTGTTGCTATGAAATAGCAAAAAGAGTTAGCTTTCTCCCCTTCTTTTTTTAACTTTGTATCTAGTTTCACCATTATTACCATGAAGATAAAGTATTTATTTCTTGCTTGCATGTGCGCTGTATTTGAAGGCGTGGCATCGCAGGAAACCTTGCAACAATATGTTGATACGCGTGTCGGTACAGCAGCCAGTACTACTCAGACTGCCGGAGTGTTTGGTCGGCATACTGAAGAATATGGGCAAACGTTACCGGCTGTATTGGTACCTCATGGCATGAATTTCTGGACACCTCAAACTCAGGATACCGAACTGAAGTGTATTGCACCTTATTATTATAGAGATTCAAAACTTCAAGGGTTTCGTAATTCACATTGGATTGTAGGTGGATGCACACAAGATTATGGCTCAATGACCTTGATGAGCGTATTTGGGACATTGAAAACGACTCCTGAAGAGCGGGCTAGTTCATTCTCTCATAGCAGTGAAATAGCTACACCTTCTTATTATTCGGTTTATTTGGACGATTATAGTACTTGTGCCGAGTTAACTGCTCAATCCAGATCGGCATTGTTTCGCTTTACTTATGATAAGGACGGAACGGCTTATTTAGTAGTGAATCCGAACAGTGATCAAGGGGAAGGATATATTGAAGTGGATACGGTGAGGAAAGAGATTAGGGGCTATAATCCGGTACATCGTATCTATCAAGGATGGGGCGAGTCGGCAGGATTTAGTGGATACTTTGTAGTGAAGTTCGAGAAGACACCTGTCACTTTTGGTGTATTCAAGGATAGTGTAGCGTATTGGGGAAAGACGTCGATCGGCAAGCAGCTTCATATAGGAGCTTTTGTCGGATTCAAGGTTCGTGCACACGAACGAATATTGGTGAAAGCGGCTTCATCCTTTACAAGTATTCAAGGAGCAATAAAGAATATGGCGAAAGAAATTCCGCATTGGGACTTTGATAAAGTTCATTGCCAATTAAATAAATGTTGGGAGGATCAACTGTCTAAATTGAAAGTGGTAGGCGATAGGAATCAAAAAGAAAAGTTTTATGGAGCATTCTATCGTACGTCCTTTTTGCCACGTGTGTTTAATGACGCGGATGGAGCCTATCCCTCTTTTTCCAAAGGAACTCCCATTCGCAAATCAATCAATGGCGACTATTATGAAGATTACAGCATGTGGGATACCTACCGTGCTCTTCATCCTTTGTTGACGATTATCGACGCGAAACGTGAAGGTGAAATGGTGCAATCGTTGGTTGAAAAGTACAAACAAGGCGGATGGTTGCCGATATTCCCTTGTTGGAACAGTTACACTGCGGCAATGATAGGTGATCATTGTATCTCTGTAATAGGAGATGCATACATGAAAGGTATCAAGGGTATTGATATGTTGACGGCTTACGAAGCTATGCGTAAGAATGCCTTTCAAACACCATCTTCGGTTGAAGATTATAAGAATGGTATGGGGCGTCGTGCTTTGAAATCTTATTTGAAATATGGATATATACCGTTGGAAGATTCGGTGAAGGAAGCTTTCCATCAGAATGAGCAGGTCTCTCGTACGTTGGAATATGCTTATGATGATTATGTGTTGGCTCAGGTTGCAAAGAAGATGGGTAAGACAGCGGATTATAAATTATTGATCCATCGAGCAAAGAATTATCAGAATGTTATTGATCCTCGCACCGGTTATGCTCAAGGCCGTCATGCGGATGGTACATTCTTGACACAGAACAATGCTTTCAGTTTCGCTTCTTTTGTTACAGAGGGAGCTCCCTGCCATTATACTTGGTATGTTCCGCAAGATATGAAAGGACTGATGAAATTGATGGGCGGTAAGGAGAAGTTTATTGCAAAGTTGGATTCAATGTTCAGTGAGAATCGGTATTGGCATGGCAATGAGCCTTGTCATCAAGTGGCTTATTTGTTCAACTATGCAGGAGAACCGTGGAAAACTCAGAAGCAAGTTGCATACATCCGAAACACCGAGTATCTGAATGCTCCGGGAGGACTGTCCGGTAATGATGATGCAGGGCAAATGTCGGCATGGTATGTATTTTCAGCCATAGGCTTTTATCCTGTATGTCCAGGCAATCCTTATTATGTGATTGGTTCTCCGGCTTTTGAAAGTACAACGATTCAATTGGAGAACGGAAAGAAGTTCATCATTAAAGCCCATCAAGTGACTAATAAAAATATCTATATTCAATCAGCTAAGTTGAACGGAAAGCCATTTGATAAAAGCTATTTGACACATCAGCAGATAATGGACGGTGGAGTGCTTGACTTCATTATGGGGGATACACCCAATAAGAGTTGGGCTTCAAGTGTGAGGAGCTGTCCTCCGTCAATGTCGGAATAAAAGAAGGAATTAATACAGAGAAAATAAAAAAGGAAAACAATGAAAATAAAGAATTGCTTGGCGGCTTTAGGTATACTCCTCTTGACAGCTTGCCACAGTTATAAAGGAACAGATTTTGATATTCGTGATTTTGGCGCGAAAGGGGATAGTACAACTGATAACGCTCTTGCTATTCAGAAAGCGATTGATGCTTGCCACAAGGCGGGAGGCGGACGTGTAGTTGTTCCGGGCAATGGTGTGTATATGACCGGCCCATTCACGGTAGCTTCTTATGTGGACTTACATTTGGCTGCAAATGCCAAACTGTTGGCTAACCCTGATGAGAAAGTATATACAAAGAGTGCCTTTAGGGAGAATCGGGGCGAAGGTATGATGTGGATAAACGGTGAAAACGTAGAGCAGTTTTCAATCACCGGAAAGGGTATGATTGATGGTAACGGCGCGTCTTTTATGGGCAAGGAATTGGATGATTCTTATGACTTGAAACCTGTAAATGCTTTTGATCCTCGCCCACATTTATTGACTCTTGTCAAAGGAAACAATATTCGTATACGGGATGTTAGCTTTGGCAATTCGGCTTATTGGACGTTGCATCTGATAGGTTGCAATGATGTAGTTATAAGTGGTGTCAACATTCTGAACAATTTGAAGATACGTAATTGCGACGGCATTGATCTGGATCATTCCAAGAATGTACGCATCAGTGATTGCTTCATCAAGTCGGGCGATGATTGCATTTGCTTGAAGAACCGTCGCGAATATCAGGAACTGGGACCTTGTGAAAACATTACAGTAACCAATTGCGTGATGACTTCCCGCTCATGCGCATTCAAGATAGGTTCTGAAAGTATGGATAGAATAAGTAATGTGGTCGTTGATAATTGTATAATAAAAAATAGTAATAGAGGTATAGGCATTCAGAATCGTGATGAAGGCACAGTAGATCATGTGATGTTCTCTAATATCCTGGTTGATTGTAAATTGTTTTCAGATGTGTGGTGGGGTAAGGCCGAACCGATTTATGTCACTGCCTACACTCGCAAAACAGGTAATCAAAAAGATGCCGGCTGGCGTTTCCCTAAAGGTGTGACCAGTTACAAGGTGGGAACCGTTTCGGATATTTACTTCAATAACATCAAGTGCAATAGTGAGAATGGTGCATTTGTAGGTGCTGACACAAAGGATTGCATACAGAACCTTTATTTTGATCAGGTGGATATGACGATAGGCAAGCGCACACAATTTGCAGGGGGCGTTTATGACAAGCGTCCATGCAATGGAGAGGATTTTGTGAAAGGTAAAACATACGGTTTCTATTTAGACAAAGCCACCAATGTGACCATTCGTAATTCTTCTGTACGCGAAGGTGCTACTCCTGTTGATCATTTTGGAGGAACCATCTATAGTAGTGAAAATGTAGATAGTTTGGTTACATCTAATTTGAAATAACTATGAAGAAAAGCCTCCTGTTTTTATTATCTATACTATTCTTTAATCTGAATGTTTCAAGTAATGGAAGGCATATCCAATCCATTACAAAGGAGAATCTGCGTATTGCAGTTGTGTCGGATGTACACATTCAAGATACATCAGTAGTGCGTTCGATGAATGCTCAATTGTATTCAACACGATTGTTCAATGAAAACTATTTTGCTTTTTTGGCTGTTTTGGATGATATTGCCAAACGGCATATTCACAAAGTGCTGCTTTCGGGAGATCTTACTGATAACGGTCAACCGGTGAATGTGCGGTTAGTACGAAAGGTGCTTCAACGTTATACAAAGACGTACGGCATGCAGTTTTTTGTGATGACAGGTAATCATGATCCATCACGACCGTTTACAGTCACTGATTCGGTTTCGGGCACGACATGGGGATATAAAGAGATACATGATGAGTGGTCGGCTTTTGGTTTCTCTCCCCGCAAAGAATATTTGTATTGGGCAACTCCCTTTTCCACTTATTCTTATAAGGATTATAGCTATGAGAAGGCAACGCAACAAGCATCTTGGAGCAAGCGTGTATATAATTATCCACAAGGCATGTCTCTGTTGAGGCCTGCTATTCAAGATGGCAGTTATGTGGTGGAGCCGGTGAAGGGAGTTTGGCTATTGGCGATTGATGCCGCGATCTATGATCCTTTGACCGTAAAAGGGGATAGTATTGTAGCTTTTGACGGAGCACTAAGTGGATATAATAAAACGTTGCAAATAAAAAGATATTTACTTCCGTGGATAACCAAAGTGGCGGAGGATGCTCGTAAATACGGTAAGACATTGATTGCGTTCAGTCATTTCCCTATGGCGGATTACAATAGCGGAGCTGCATCCTATGTGTCGGGCATTGCGGCTCCCGGACGTTTTGATGTGCATCGTTTCCCTGATCCTTCAGTAAGTGAATTGCTTGCTGATGCAGGAGTGACATTGCATTTGGGCGGACATATTCATATGAATGATGATGAACTGTTTGTGTCGAAGAAAGGAAACACATTGCACAATGTGCTGGTTCCAAGTACAGCCGGTTATGCACCTGCCTATAAGATCTTGACTATAAAGCCCGGCGGAGCAATCTCTATTGCGACTATTCCTTTGGATACGGTATCCGGATTCAAGAGTTTCTTCCCTCGTTATCAATCGGAACATGATTCGTTGTTGAGAGTAGGAAAGCAACCGTTGTGGAATGATTCTATACTTACTTCAAAAGACTATCATCAGTTTTGCGAATGGCATTTGCGTGAGTTGGTTCGTTTGCGTTATCTTCCCCTTGACTTCAAACCAATAGCTCGTGATCAGTTTGCCTTAATGACAGGCAAAGACTTATTTGCCTATGTAGGTTTGCAGTCGACTGAAGAAATGAAATGGACCGGATTTGATTTTATCGTAGACTTCTATAAGTTACGTTTTGGTAATGAATTGGCTCTTCGCGACATTGATCCGCATAGATTATCAGCATACCGCCTTTTAGCAAACAAGGTGGAGCATCGTGAACAGAAAACAGAATTAGACCAATTCCTTTTCAGTTTCTGCCATATATTCTCAGCGCGGCTTTCGCATTTGAAGGGCGAGAAATAAAGGCAAGATGAAACAATAAAACAGGCGATCATCTTGCTCTGATCTTTGTAAGCGGATAGAAGATACAAGAAAGCCCCATATTTCATGGGGCTTTCTTGTGGTCGAGCTGTATATAATTGTCTGATAACAAGCATAGATAATGTGTAATGCTAAGGGACTTTTTTGCGAATGCCCGTTTGCATTTTCATTTTCTACAACCGTGGCACGCAAGTTTTACCTTTGTTAAACTTAAATTTAACGAAGGTAAAACTTAAGTTTAACCTATGTAAAAAGATGAAATGTTCCTTATGACTGCGGAAAATGAATTAAATGAACGTGAAATATCGTAGTAGGCTTTATATATAAACCCTATGATGAAAGACTCAGATCACTTCCTTCTTTTGCGTTTCGAACACTCAGAGCAAAGTCCCTTCAATACATAGTTCGCACTGTTTACACTAAAGTTTTCGGGCACTGACACTACAGGAATGTGGTCGTTCTTAAGGCAGAATGTGCGATGGCAATGTTCGCAATAAAAGTGTGGATGCAATTCATTGATGCAACAGTTGCATGAGTCTTCGCATACTCCATATTTAAGTGATCCTGTGCCGTCATCAATGCAATGAATGAGATGATTAGACAGAAAGGATGTAATTGTTCGGAAGATAGTGGACTTGTCAACAGTCAACAACAAATCCTCCAAGTCGGTCATAGATACGGTTCGCTTTTCATTCAGCATAGTTCTTAGGATCAACAACCGTAAAGCCGTCGGCCTAATCTCTCTTTTTTCTAATTTACATACTAACTCTTTCTCGTCCATGACTTTGTTTTATATCATTCTTTGTATTCTTACTGCGTTCATAACGGCTAGCAACGCAACGCCCACATCCGCAAAAACAGCTTCCCATAATGTGGCTATTCCACATGCGCCTAGTACAAGAACCACAAACTTCACCAAAAATGCGAGTGTGATGTTTTCTATCACAATGTTGTGAGTGTGTTTGCCGATGTTTATGGCTGTAATCACTTTTGAAGGCTGATCATTCTGAATGACCACATCAGCCGTCTCAATGGCAGCATCACTTCCTAAGCCTCCCATGGCGATACCTACGTCACTTAGTGCTAAGACAGGTGCATCATTCATACCATCTCCCACGAAAGCAATGCGGGTATTGCTCTTTCGTTTCAACTCTTCGATATGCTCCACCTTATTTGCCGGGAGCAGATTACCGTATGCATGATGTATACCTAGCTTTTCAGCAAAGTTACTAACAATTGATTGTCTGTCACCAGATAGAATCTGGATATTCTTAATGTTTAACTCTTTCAGACCTTTTACGGTGTCTATTGCATCGTCTTTTAGTTTGTCGGCAAGCAAAATGTAACCGACATATTTACCAGCCACTGCACACAACACAGGTGTACCTTCTGTTGCTAGAAATTCCTCAGGATGATCAATGTGATGCTTCGCCAGTAACTTTGAGTTCCCAACTAATACCTCATTCCCTTCAACTTCTGCTGATAATCCATATCCGCTTAATTCCGTTACGTTTTTCGCTGCAGGAATCTCTACGTTGTGATTATGTGCATATTCTTCAATGGCACGAGCGATGGGATGAGTGCTGCCGACCTCTACCGAGGCTATATGACTAAGAAGTTTATCAATGGTGTATCCTTCAGCACATTTAGAGGATTGAATGCTGAAAGTTCCTTTGGTTAAAGTGCCTGTCTTATCGAAAACCACCGTGTTTATCTTTCTAATAGCATCCAGATAATTGCCTCCTTTAAATAATATACCTGAACGTGAAGCAGCCCCAATGCCTCCGAAGTAACCCAAAGGAATGCTAATGACCAATGCGCAAGGGCAAGATACAACAAGAAAAACAAGTGCACGATACAACCATTCGGAAAATAGGAAGCCGAAAGAGGTATTACATAATGAATAGATGTACGGGAAGACTACGATAGAGATAGCAAGTGCAATCACAACAGGAGTATATATCCGAGCAAACTTTTGTATAAAAAGTTCGGTAGGAGCTTTCCGTTCCGATGCATTTTGAACCATATTAAGTATTCGTGCCAATGTGCTTTCATCATAGGGCTTGGTAATCTTCATCCGCATGACCTTGTCCGTTACAATCATTCCGGCTAATACATCGTTCCCCTTTTGAATGACTCTTGGAACGCTTTCTCCGGTAAGAGCAGAGGTATTGAAAAGAGCCTTCTCGCTCAGCATCATTCCATCCAATGGTACACGTTCACCGGCTTTAATCTCTATCGTTTCTCCTACTTTTATATTACGCGGGTTCTCACTTATCAGTTTATCACCTCTAAGTACCATTGTTAGTTCGGGACGAATATCAAGCAACTTGCTTATATTACGTCTGGCGCGATCAATTGCTTTATCTTGAAAGGATTCACCGATGGAATAAAACAGCATCACAGCTACCCCTTCAGGATATTCCTTAATGCAAAATGCACCGAGACTTGCAATTGTCATGAGTGAGAACTCATTAAAGAAGTTCTTATTCCGTATACTTTCATAGGCTTCTTTCATTACCGGCAATCCCACGGGAAGATAAGCGATGGCATACCAAGTCAGTGATACATATTGATTGTCGGTCCCTGTTATTTGTAATTTACTCAATATAATTCCCGTAACCAACATCAGAAATGAGAAGAGAATGCGACCATATTCATTTATGAATCCCGACGAATCCTCTTGTTCGTGAATGTCTTGTGCTTGGTGAGCACAACTATTACAACATTGTCCCATATATTTTGTTTTTATTATTTCCGGTGACAAAGTTACGAGCTATCTAGTGCAACAAGGTTGCAAACAACCAGTCGCATGGATTCTTGTAGAAAGGTCATTCACTTAGAGAATCGATGATGAGGCTTTGGGCAGGGAAAAGAATAGCGTTTTTTCATAGAAATGTATATACAACAATGTCCCACAAATAAAATTTATGAGGCATTGTTATGAGTTCTTTAACCAATAAATAACGTTACGATAACGTCGACTTTACTTAATGATAAAACTATCTATGTTTTGTCTGGGAGAGTAGGGCATCGGCTTGCTATAACCCACTCTCAATAGCAAGTTGGGATACTCTTGATTAATAGCCGGCAATTCGTTTTTAATCTTGTTGGAGAGTTCTTTTATTTCGCAGGGCTGATTCATGTATGCGTTGGCAATACCCAAATTAGTAGTGTTGAGAATAAAGCGCTCCAATGTACGGCCTACGGATATCCATGCTTTCGGATCCTGTTCTGTGGATGTGATCAAGACAAGATGTGAGGACGATTCTATTTTCTTCATATCTCCCTTGTTTTGAGCTTTCGGGTTTAGGAAAGCTTTGACAATCGGTTTACCAATGAATTCAGGTACATTGGGTGCACCCATTGTTGCAGAAGTCAAGCCGTTGCCCTCTTTCTTTGCCTGGCTCTTGTTAAAGCGTATCCATTCCAGCAATTCTTTCTTAAACAGAGGATCATTCATTTGCAACTCATTGCCTTTATATACTTTAGTGGCAAGATCATTGAAAGTGGTGGATCCTTTTGGGAACATATAGATATGAGTTCCTTGTTCGGGCACTATTTGTTTTAATAAAGTGATCGTATCGGGACCGATTATGCTTTTGTTGTAAACGCTCCTATTGGTTTGTCTTTTATAAATAGCATCATATAATGGGCTTGTATTAGCTGTACTTGATTTAGCAAAAGAAACGTGTACATAATATGCTTTCTCATTATTCTGCATAATCTCGGTCTTTGCAGTATATCCCTCATGTGAAGCCGCAATGCATAAGTTTTCAGTTGCGGTGCCTAATGATATATAAAGTTCACGATTGGTGCCATCAACTGCAGATAAGGATTTGGTGAAATCAGGCATTACATCAATGCAATCATTACCTAATTTAAACTTCCATGGTTGCGTATTATGCCCCGATGGAGCTTTGATTGCAGCCGAAATCATATGGTTGAACGAGTCTGGCGATTGAGCTTGAATATTCGTTACGCCTAAAGCAAATGTAGCAGACATAATCATTGTTTTTAAAAGATTCTTCATATCGAAATACTTATATTTTGATACAAAGCTAGTCAAAAAAACAAATGCAGCCATGAACAAAGGATTAAAATAACCTATTGCCTTTGTTATTATGAGTTCATTTTTAGGCATAAAAAAAGGAGTACCGCCGTACTCCAACCTTTGTTAACCTTAAATCTAATACTATGAAAAACACTCTGCAAAGATATCTACTTTTTATTACCTGACAAATGTTTCGGCATAAAAAATATGTTTAATAACATGATTTAATATTTGTCTGGTAAATAATAGTGCTTTTGTTAATTAACAAGTCTTTCTTTTAAACAAAAAACGATATGTTTTGTTATTTGTTTAATATAAGTATATTTAAATCTTTATATTATGAAATCAATCAATCGTTCTTTATTATTCTGCGTATTATTGTTTCTTTGTGTTGTATCAGCTATGGCACAAGATGATGTTTCGCTGTTTACTATAAATGGCGTGGTTAAAGATTTTCGTACTAAACGTCTGCTCTCATATGCTACAGTTACAGTTTTAGGTACAAATGTCGGTACAGTTACAAACTCTGATGGTATTTTTGTTTTGAAGTGTCCGGTTGATAAGAAAACAGCAGTGATAGAAGTATCACACATCGGATATCAAACAAGTAAAATTGTAGTTGGTAATATTGATCAAAATGAGAAAGAGACTGTCTTCTATCTATCTTCAAAAGAGGTTGTTCTAGGAAATGTAACGGTTTCACCCGTAAATCCAAGTGAGTTAGTGGCTCAGGCTATCTCAAAGATTTCTGCTAATTACAGCAATGCACCTGCCATGTATACAGGCTTTTATAGAGAGACCGTACAAAAGAAGAAAAAATACATAAACATTGCAGAGGCTGTAATTAATGTTTACAAAACACCTTATTCTCAAAACAATGGCAGGGATAGAATACGAGTTTCAAAAGGAAGGAAACTCGTAAGTCCAAATCCGAAAGATACTTTAAGTGTTGCTTTACAAGGAGGTCCTAATAGCGCAATCTTCTTGGATATGGTAAAAAATCCGGGCTTGCTTTTAAGTAATGATTGCCTGGGATACTATCATTATGAATTTGTGAATTATGCCTCTATTGAAAATCGATTGCAATATATTATATCATTTACTCCCAGGGTAACGGTAAGTGATCCTCTTTATGAAGGTCTTATTTATATTGACAAGGAGACATTGACTATTACACGCATAGAGTTTAGTATGGAAATGGCTAATAAAGAGAAAGTGACAGATGCTATTTTGCAGAAGAAACCATTTGGATTGCATTTTAATCCTATCAGCGTTTCATATCTGGTGAATTATCGCCGTATGGGTGATCTTTCATATTTAAATTATGTGCGTGCAGAGGTGAAGTTTAAATGTGATTGGAAGAAAAAATTATTTCATACCAATTATGGTGTAGTTTCTGAAATGGTCATGACTGATAGAAAAGACAATCCGGAAGAAAAGATATCGGGCAAAGAATCGTTTAGAGATAATGGTATTCTATCTGATGAGGTTAAGAACTTCTACGATTCTAACTTTTGGGGAAATTATAATATAATAGAACCGACCGAATCGTTGGAACATGCTATAGCCAAACTGAAGAAGTTACAATAAGTTGTTATTTGCTATGTGCATTAAGCCATTGTTCAATCTCATTGAGGGATACATTCTTGAGTATGACTTCTTTGTTTTCATCCAACAAATAGAGCGTAGGTACAAAACTTAAATCATACACTTCATTCCGTAACAGGGTTTGTTTCGCATCATACCCGACAAGCCATTGTGAAGGAAATTCCTTTAAGTGCATTTTCCATTCCTCAATATCGTTATCAGGATGAAAGGCCAGAATGATTAATTCATTCTGGCTTTTTAAGTCATTGATGATTGTTGATGATTTTATGGATAATGCCAGTCTCTGACACTCTTGACATCCCGGATTGTTGAAGAAGAGTAGTGTGTATTTTGCTTTAATGTCATATAAATTACCTGTCTTGCTTGATTCGGTGGTGTATTGAAAGTTTATCGCTTTGGTACCTACACGATTCCTTTTTGCATTTTCTAATAGGTATTTGTAGCGGACTTTTTCTATCTCTTTAAGTGATGGATTATTAACAACAGATTCAAGCGTAGATATATATAGTTCTTCATTGTGTGTTGGTGAATCCTGATAATATAAGTATTTCTCGGCAAGCCCAACAAGATACAAGTAATTCTTTTGTGACATATTTTTTGTATCAAAGAACTCTTTGACTAAGACTCTTCCTTCTGCTAATGGAATTTTGTTTAACACATAGCAATAGTTTACCCATGCCTTTTCTGTGTCATGATTAGCAATGGAGTCTATGCTTGATAAGTTGTATAAATCCCAATAATGTTTTGCCAGATACTGGGCACGTTCCGATGGTTGTTTTATTTCTTCAGGAATGTGAGGCAATTGATATGTCTTTTGTTTAATTTGGCAGCTCATCAGCAGTGTACCCAATATGATATAAAGTAGATATTTCTTCATCATTTATTTTTAGCTATTGACCATGCAAAAATAGAGAACATCCTTGATATATTATATATTGAAAGGATATTTTTGGAAATAGTTGGCGCAAAAGATACCTTTATTAAGGTATAATAATACCATAAACGAGGGATGACATAGATCCGTTTTGTGCATTATCTTTGTTGGTGTTATTTATAAAGGTATAGGAAATGTCAGAAAGCAATAAGCAATTTATCGTTCATCCGGAAATATCCACAATAGGGTTGAGAGGTATTTATTTGATCGTGGAGAATATTGTTAATAAAGAAAATGATTCGGTTTTTCAAAGCTACCAAAAGTCTGTGTTGAAGAAAGCATATGAAGATGCATCTCAGCTTGATCTCAAAGAGGACCCTATTCTGAAAGGCTTTAGAAGTTTGCATGACGCAGTGGGAGCCCCTAATCGCAAGAATCTTTCTGCTCCGGAAAATCTGTATAAACTCTTGATCAGAAACGAGGGTGTATTGCCGAATATCAATTTACTTGTTGATATCTATAATACTATTTCCATAAAGTATAAATTGGCACTTGGAGCTCATGATCTAAGTAAGATTGATGGTAATATCCACCTTAAGTTTACAGATGGCACAGAGAAGTTCGAACCGATAGGTGATTCAACGCATAAACCTATAAAAGCCGGTGAATACTCCTATATTGATGACAATAATGAGATTATATGTTATTTGGACGTCAGGCAAGTAAAGAAAACTGCTGTTGATTTAGATACAAACTCCGTTTTCTTTGTTGTACAAGGTAATGCCGATACTCCTTTAGCTTATATAGAGGAAGCTGTTGCAGAATTAGTAGAACAAGTAAAAAAGTATTGTGGTGGGCAAGAGAAAATAATAGGGAAGATAGAATAAGTATATCATTTTAAGCCGGCAATGTTCATTTAATCAAAAATAAATGTCAAATAGTTGATGACTATAGTACTAGTCTCAAATAGAAAATTTATTTTTGCTGCAAATAAGATGTTTACATTAATATGAATGCAATGAAAAGATTTACTTGTCTTCTTTTTCTGTCATTTCTTTTAAGTATCGTTTCTGTATCTGCTCAACGTAAAGATATTTACATTAAGAACGAATGGAAATTTGCTAAAGGAGATACAAAAGAAGCATCTGCCGTTAATTTTAACGACAATAAGTGGCAATCAGTATCTGTTCCTCATGATTGGGCTATCTATGGTCCGTTTAATCGTAACAATGATTTGCAAACGGTGATAGTTACTCAAAATCTTGAGAAGAAAGCTTCCGCTAAAACCGGACGTACCGGTGGCTTGCCTTATGTAGGTGTCGGATGGTATAGACATGCAATAGATGTGTCGGATATTGATTTGGACAGACAGAGTGTGACGTTGCTTTTTGATGGTGCGATGAGTGAAGCTGAGATTTATGTGAATGGTGAAAAAGTAATGTTTTGGCCTTATGGTTACAATTCATTCTTTGTTGATATAACGAAATCTCTTCGAAAGGGAGAAAAGAACATATTAGCTGTTAGATTGGAAAACAAGCCACAATCTTCAAGATGGTATTCAGGAGCAGGCTTATTTCGAAACGTTCATTTGATAACAACGGAGAAGGTGCATGTATCGGTGTGGGGAACTTACGTAACGACACCCCATGTATCAGCATCTTTAGCTTCAGTTTGTTTGAAAACACGAATAGAGAACCTACCTCAGGGAGATGTAAAGGTGATTACAGAGATTCTTGCACCTTCGGGGAAAGTGGTAGCGGTAAAAGAAAATGTTTCAGCAATGATAAATCAAACTGATTTTACTCAACATTTCACTGTATTGAATCCTGAATTGTGGTCACCTGAGAGTCCATCTTTGTATCAAGCTGTTTCAAAAATCTTTATAAAAGATTCTTTGGTTGATAAGTACACCACACGTTTTGGTATACGCAGCATTGAATTTATCCCGGATAATGGATTTTATCTTAATGGACATTCCTGTCAAATCAAAGGAGTATGCATGCATCACGACTTAGGAGCTTTAGGAGCTGCTGTTAATAAAGAGGCACTACGCCACCGATTATCTATGTTGAAAGATATGGGATGTAATGCGTTGCGTACTTCTCATAATATGCCGGCACCGGAATTGGTTGAACTCTGTGATGAAATGGGTATTATGCTGATGATTGAACCGTTTGATGAATGGGACAAAGCGAAATGCGAAAATGGTTACCACCGTTATTTTAATGATTGGGCTGAAAAGGATATGATAAATATGATACGACATTATCGCAATGATCCAAGTGTGATTATGTGGAGTATTGGTAATGAAGTGCCTACTCAAAGTAGCAAAGCTGGATTTAAAGTAGCTGAATATTTACAGAATATATGTCATCGTGAGGATCCTACACGTCCTGTTACATGCGGAATGGATCAAGTTTCAAGCGTATTGAATAATGGATTTGCTGCTTTATTGGATGTTCCCGGATTTAATTATAGAGTAGGGCGTTATATAGAAGGATATAACAAACTACCTCAGAATATGATTTTGGGTTCGGAAACAGTTTCTACTGTGAGCTCGCGAGGCGTTTATAAGTTTCCTGTAGAGAAGAAGGCTGATGCTCAATACTCGGACCATCAATCATCAAGTTATGATATGGAATCTTGCTCATGGTCTAACTTACCTGATTATGACTTTGCCATGCAGGAAGATCATCCATGGGCAGTAGGGCAGTTTGTATGGACCGGATTTGATTATTTGGGTGAACCTTCACCGTACGATACGGATGCGTGGCCCAGCCATAGCTCGTTGTTCGGTATTATTGATTTAGCCGAATTGCCGAAAGATAGATTCTATCTCTACCGTAGCCAGTGGAACAAAGAGTCGCATACTTTGCATGTCTTGCCACATTGGACTTGGCCTGGACGTGAGGGTAAAATAACTCCAGTCTTTGTCTATACGGATTATCCGTCGGCAGAGTTATTTATCAATGGTAAAAGTCAAGGCATTCGTTATAAGAATGATTCCACAGTATTTAACCGTTATCGTTTGATGTGGAATGAAACGGTTTATAAACCGGGACAAATAAAAGTCGTTGCATATAATAAAGATAAACAACCTGTAGATTCAACTATAATTTCAACAGCAGGAAAACCTGATCATTTATTACTTACCACGGACAAAAAGACGATTAAGGCAGATGGTGAAGATCTCATATATGTAACAGTTTCTGTAGTTGATAAGAATGGTATTTTATGTCCTTCAGATGATAGATTGATTAATTTTAAGGTGGAAGGAAAAGGTACATTCTGTGCTGTTGCTAACGGAGATCCTACTTGCATTGAGTCATTCCAAGGATCAAAAATGCATGCTTTTAGCGGAATGCTTACAGCGATTGTTCGATCAAAGACTGAGTCGGGTGATATTGTAATCAAAGCAAGTGCAAAAGGAGTGAAAGAAGGAACTATTCGGATAACAAGTAAATTAAATTAAAGAGAATAGATATGAAAAAGTTTTTAGGATTATTATTGCTGATTTCAATGGGAATAAGTGCAAAAACCCCTACGAAAGGTTTTGTCCTTACAGGTCAAGTTACGAATGTTTCTTCCGGGAAAATATACCTAGAAGAATACACAAATGTGACGAAAGATTTTAAAATTGTTGATTCTACTGAATTGAGAAACGGGAAGTTTGTTTTTAAAGGTAAGGTCTCTCAACCATTGCTTTATGGATTAGCTTTGGAACGCACAGCTCGTCCTGTTATGGTTTTTATTGAGAATAAACCATTTACAGTAAGTATAGAAAATGGGAAGCGTACTCAAATAGCAACTTCAGGATCAGCTGAAAATACATTGTTTATGAGTAATCAATCATTGGTTGATGATGATAAATACGATATTGCTTCGTTGGTTAAATCACATCCATCTTCAAATGTTGCAGCTTACTTTCTTTTGAGAAGTTTTTCTTGGCGTTTGCCTTTAGCACAACTTAAATCATTAAGGGCTAAATTTACACAACAGAATAGTCCTTATTTAACAGATCTTGATGAACTTATCAAGAAGTTAGAAACAGTGCAGGTTGGTCAAAAAGCACCTAATTTTACTCTTCCTGATTCGAATGGAAAGGAAGTATCTCTTTCTGATTTCCATGGTAAATATGTACTAGTTGATTTTTGGGCTTCTTGGTGCCCTGATTGTCGCGCTGAGAATCCGAATGTTGTGGCTGCTTATAATAAGTTTAGAGATAAGAATTTTACGATTATCGGTGTTTCTCTTGATCGTAGTAAAGAGGCTTGGTTGAATGGTATACAGAAACAGGGCTTGAGTTGGACACAGCTTTCCAACTTGCAGTTTTGGAAGAGTCAAACAGCTGTTCAATATGGCGTACGTGCCATTCCTACAAACGTCTTAATTAATCCTGAAGGTATAATTGTGGCTCGTGATTTAATGGGCGATAATCTACAGAAAGCACTTGAAAAGATTCTTAAATGATTTATTTCAACAATAAAAAAAGGCGATGAGTTTTTATTCATCGCCTTTTTCTATTATTGTGTGTTGATTTAATCTTTCTTTTTTCTTATGTCTTTTACACCTAGTCCTATCGCACCTATTATAAGAATACCTAAGCCTATATAAGCAACTGTTTCGGTAGTGTGTATGGATGAAGGATCAAACTTAAATTCAATCTTATGATTTCCTGCTGGAACTTTCATTACACGAAGAATGTAGTCCGCACGTCCGTGATCAACGCTTTTCCCGTCGATATATGCTTGCCATCCTGGATAATAGATTTCAGAAAACACTGCAATCTGATCACTTTTGGCATTTGTTTGATAAGTCAAATCGTTTGGAGTATAACTAATCAAGTTGATATGATCTGTGGAATCACATTTAATATTTGTAGCGCCACTCAGTGTTTCTTTAAATTTATTTCCAACAATAGCTACATTGCGTGGAGATACTTTATATAAAGTTTCAATCTCTTCGTTGGCAGTATTTACATATTTGATGTTCTGTACAAACCAAGCATTTCCGTAAGCATATGGGTTATTAATTGGCATTGTCTTGTTGCCTTGTAACGGAAGAATAAAGTATTTGCCGTTCAACATATTAATTACTTTCATAGAGTCGGCAATTAATTTGGTCATATCTCCATTGTTTTTAGCTGCTGCATTCATAACATATTTCATTTCGGGAGAAATATGATACTCAATCATTTCTTGGTATCTTCTTAGCTTTGCCGCATGATATCCACCAATGCTTTTATGCCAATATGAAGTGTTGTTCTCGTTGAATGTACTTGTAGCAAAATTTAATACGCGATAATCAAGTGATTTATCTTGTAGAATCTTCTCATCTGTTGGGCTCTTTTGCACTGCCGCCATTCTTTGGCTTGGATCAACAAAATCATCATCTTTTAAATAGCGCTTGTTTATTGACCATAAGTCAATGAAGCATAGTATGGAAACCAGTCCTATAAATAAAGAACTTTTTAGCTTATTACGGCTATATAACCATATGAAAGCACCTCCTAATGCAACAATAATAAAACTTCTCCAGGCATCAGATGTCATAATGCTTTGTCGAACTGCAGTTAGATTTGCAAGAACTTGTCCTAATTGTGCTGACGGAATTCCTTGTTGCAAAGCTTGCATTTCATTCGATGAAATAAACGAAGAAAAGAAGACTCCGGGCATTAATGCAAATAGTAGAGAAACGCCTCCGGTTAACCCTAGACTAATATAGAACTGTTTTTGTTTTTCTTTGATGATGTTCGGCTGCTCTATAATCTTTTTTAAAGCCAGTAATGCCAATAGCGGTATTGTAAATTCGGCAATAACAAGAATAGAAGAAACGGCTCTGAACTTTGCGTACATGGGGAAATAGTCGATAAAGAAGTTTGTGGGTCCCATAAAATTCTTTCCCCAGGATAATACAATAGAAAGAATTGTTGAGGCTAACAAAGCCCATTTCATCGGTCCTTTTAGGATAAAACATCCTAATATGGCAAGCATTAGCACAAAGGCTCCGACATATACCGGCCCTGCAGTTCCAGGTTGTTCACCCCAATATGATGGCAATTGCTGATAGATTTGCATATAGTTGCTATCAGCTTTCTCCATTGCGCCTTCATTTGAAGACAATGGAGTGGAAGATGATCCACCTTTTATATTGGGAATTAGTAATGACCATGTTTCACCGATTCCATAGCTCCACTGTGTAATATAGTCGCGTTCCAATCCACTACTGGTTTGGTTTTCAGTACTTGGTTTAACAAGCTCACTTTTACCACGCATGGTATCTTTGCTATATTCATACGTATGATATAAATTGGAACTATTAATCATTACTGAAACAATCGCGGCCATAGCTAAAACTCCGGTGGCTTTAGTAAAACGTGGAAGTTCATGTTTTTTGTATGCATCAATAAAATAGGCTATTATCATGAATAGAATGACGAATAAAAAATAATAAGTCATTTGCACATGGTTAGACATAATTTGTAATGATGCGAATAATGCTGCTACAATTCCACCACATAAATATTTACCTTTGTAAGCTAAAATCATTCCGGCTATAGTAGGTGGAATGTATGCCAGCGTTACAAATTTCCAAATGTGTCCTGCACCGATAATAATGATAAAATATGTTGAGAAAGCCCAGATTACAGCTCCTAGCACGGCCATCCACGGTTTAAAATCGAATGCTCTTAGTAAGATGTAAAATCCAACTAACATTATAAATACTAGGTTTACATACTGGGGTAATCCTAGTTTGTAAATAGTACTTGCATCGTTTAATAGATCGGTTGATCCATAGCTTGGTGATATCTGGTAGGTCGGCATACCACTAAAAAGTGAATTTGTCCACCTTGTAGTATGGCCAGTTTGCTCTTTATATTGAGTAGACTCAACACCGGCTCCAATACCTCCCACATTGTCACTTCCGGTTAAGACCCTTCCATCAATGTCTGCAGGATAAAAATACGCAAAAGAAATAACGACAAAAGCTAATATCGCTATGATATCAGGCAGGGCTTTCTTCAATATATTTTTCATCGGGTTATTATTTTGTTTGTATCAATTAATAACGATAATACTCAGCTTTGTAAGGACCATCAACTTTAACTCCGATATAATCAGCTTGTGCCTGCGTAAGAGTGGTTAGGTGTACGCCCAATTTTTCCAAATGTAAACGTGCAACTTCTTCATCAAGTGCTTTGGGTAACATATATACCCCTGTGGCATAATTCTTAGTGAAAAGTTCTATTTGTGCAATAGTCTGGTTGGTAAATGAATTACTCATTACAAATGAAGCATGCCCTGTTGCACAGCCTAAGTTTACTAAGCGTCCTCCTGCTAAAAGAATTATAGAATGTCCGTCAGGGAAATAGTATCTATCAACCTGTGGTTTAATATTAATAGCCTTGATGCCAGGGTAATGAATTAATTTATCCACTTGTATTTCATTGTCGAAATGACCGATGTTGCACACGATAGCTTGATCTTTCATCTTTTCAATGTGTTCAATGCGAATAATATCAATGTTTCCTGTAGTAGTAACAAATATATCGCCTTGGCTGCACGCTTCATCCATAGTAACGACTTGGAATCCTTCCATAGCAGCTTGTAAAGCACATATTGGGTCAACTTCTGTGACTAATACGCGAGCACCGTAGCTACGCATTGATTGAGAACAACCCTTGCCTACATCACCATAACCGGCTACTACAACTACTTTTCCTGCAATCATTACATCTGTTGCGCGTTTGATGCCATCTGCTAGTGATTCGCGACATCCATATAAGTTGTCGAATTTAGATTTTGTTACAGAATCATTCACATTGAAGGCTGGGAATAAAAGTTTTCCTTGTTCTGCCATTTGATAAAGACGGTGAACACCAGTTGTTGTTTCTTCAGAAACACCTTTAATCTCTTTAGCCACATTATGCCAACGGTTTTTATCAGCAGCTAATATCCTTTTTAATATTATATTTAATTCTTTTTCGTCTTCTGCCTCCACTTTTTCATCAAGGATAGATGAATTGCTTTCGGCATCAAATCCATGGTGGATCATTAAGGTGGCATCACCTCCATCATCAACAATCACATTAGGTCCTTTTCCTCTAGGGAAATTAAGAGCTTGTAATGTGCACCACCAATAATCAGCTAAGGTTTCACCCTTCCATGCAAACACGTTAACTCCCATATCTGCAATTGCTGCTGCAGCGTGGTCTTGTGTCGAATAAATATTACAAGAGCACCAGCGTACGTCTGCACCTAAAGCCACTAAAGTCTTAATTAAAACCGCAGTTTGGATGGTCATATGTAATGATCCCATTATGCGTGCACCCTTTAGGGGTTGTTCCTCTCCATACTTTTCGCGAAGAGCCATAAGGCCAGGCATTTCATGTTCTGCCATTTCGATTTCCTTGCGTCCAAATTCAGCAAGAGTAATGTCTGCCACTTTGTAGGGCAGTTCAGAGAATAATTCTGTATACATAAGATATGTTTATTTAATAATAACTTCGAGACAAAGATAAAACATTTTATAGAGATACTCTCTCTTTTGCATCCATTTTTAGCAAATAATGAACAAGATGGTAAGATGAGAAAAGGTAAAAATGTTGTAAATTATTTTGCAGAGAAAAAAATAAGATATATCTTTGTGCCGCAATAAGAAATCGTCCTGCGGCTGTGGCGTAATTGGTAGCCGCGCTAGACTTAGGATCTAGTGTTGTGAGACGTGTAGGTTCGAGTCCTATCAGCCGCACAGTAATGCAAAAGAGGTGTTGATGTTATATCACACCTCTTTTTTTTGTCTTCTCCTCCGTAATTTCTTTGATTATTACTTTATAAAAGATGAAAAAGAAGTAAACAAATGTATCTATTCTTTTGTTATTTACATTGATTAAAATACCAAAATAATTACCTTTTGATGATAGATTTTGGCACTTTACTTAAAGAATTCGTAGATTTTACCAGTTCAAAGGATAAAAAATATAACTTTTATCGTATATTTAATTTGTATTTATCGTGTATTTTACTATTAGATGATATATTTAACGTATCATTTTGATTAATAATTATGATAAAATATGCATATTTTAAAGTGTAATTTGATTATTATCAATCATATTCACATTATTAAGTGAATTATTTGTTTTATTTGAATATTTCTTGTAAATTAATGTTGCTAATTTAATCTATTTTTCATACTTTTGTAACCGTTTATGATGCTTTCTATTTTTTAGAACTGTGAAAGTTCTTTTTAATCAGGACAAAAGTTGTTAACTTATTGTAAATGAGTAATATTTGTTTTCCTCAAGAAGACTATACTTGGAAAATATTGAGAGAATTAAGTTTTTAAGTTAAATTAATTTATTTATGAAGAGAAAATTAATGCTGTTTTTATCCTTCCTAATCATTGGGATAGGATTAGTATCGGCTCAAAATTCTAAAGTTACAGGTGTTGTAATTTCAGAAGATGATGGTCAGCCGATTATTGGAGCTTCAATATCTGTGAAGGGTACAAAGCTTGGTTCTGTTACAGATCTAGATGGAAAATTTTCCATCTCTAATGTACCGAATAATGTTAAATTATCTGTTTCTTATATTGGTATGGAAACTCAAGAAGTTGCAGTAAAGTCTAATATTAGAGTTTTGCTTAAATCAAATGATAAGCAACTAAATGAGGTAGTCGTGTTAGGTTATGGTACGGCAAAGAAGATTGGTACTATTGTTGGGTCTATTTCTAAAGTGAATTCGGAAAAGATTAATGACAGACCTGTTGCTAATACGTTGGATGCTTTACAAGGTCAAGTAGCTGGACTTTCTGTTTTCCAAAGTTCTGGAGAGCCTGGTGCTGGAACCATTGCAAACTCTACGGCTTCTCGTACAACAAGCTCGTATATAAGAGGCGTTGGCTCTTTAACTGCAGGTAATGATCCATTGTATATTTTGGATGGTTCTCCAGTAGATCCTTCTATTATGACAACAATTAATCCGAGTGATATAGAAAGTGTTACTGTGTTGAAAGATGCTTCCGCAACTTCTATCTATGGATCACGTGCTGCAAATGGCGTTATCTATATTACTACTAAGCGTGGAGCTGTTGGTGAGAAAGCTGTAGTGCGCGCATCATATTCTTACAGTTCATCTAGCTTGGCACGTAGAATTGGAACTCCAATGAATGCTTCTCAATTATTGGATTATCAACTAGCAAAAGGTATAATTTCTCAAAAGAAATATGATACATATACTGCCACTGGAACAGATACTGATTGGCAAAAATATTTTTTTAAGGGCGATGCTCCTACATATAATGGAAATGTGTCTGTTCAGGGAGGTACAAAAAATACTATGTATTATGTCTCTGGTTCTTATCTAAACCAAGAAGGCATTGTATATCATTCAAACTATAAAAGATATACATTCCGCTCTAATGTTGAGTCTCAAGTAAGAGACTGGCTCCGCTTTGGTGCAAATATAGGAGGTAGCTATGATGATATCCAACGTTCTAATTTTACTTATCAGGCATCTAATAGTTTAAATGGTGGTGTTTTTGGCTCACAATTGTTTGCTCCATATTATACACCATATGATGCTAATGGAAATAGCACAGATTATATTTCAGGTCTAAATAGGTGGAACTATCATTACCTAACAGATAAAGCACCTTCAGGATCAAATACTGCTCGTGCAAATGGTAATGCTTTTGTTCAATTAACTCCGATTGAAGGACTGACGATACGTTCTCAGGTAGGATTAGACGCTTATGATTACCGTACAACAAGTAAATATTTGCCTTCATATCCAACAAAGAGTCTTTCGGGGACAACAACAGAAGGATTTATTCGTGATGTGAATCTGACAATCACAAATACTGCAGAGTATAAGTTTAATATCGATAAGCATTCATTTACTTTATTGGCTGGTCAAGAAGGAATTAGAAATGATTTCCAAAAATATTATGTACGTGCTACTGGAGTAACGGATGATCGTTTGACAATGCTGACAAATGGAACAGCAATGGTTCCTGTTAATCAACTTTACAGTGCAGAGGACGGTGAGACGTCTCGTGATTACAATGATTTATATACTTATAAGTTTTTATCTTTCTTTGGTCGTTTGGATTATTCATGGAATGATAAATATTTTGCAGATTTCTCTATTCGTAGTGATGGTTCTTCAAGGTTCGGCAAGAACAATCGTACAGCAACCTTCTATTCGGCAGGTGCTATGTGGAATGTTAAGAAAGAAGATTTCTTGAAAGATGTAAGCATTATTTCAGGATTAAATCTAAAAGCTAGCATTGGTACCACAGGAAACTCGGATATCGGCAATTATGATCATTTGGCTCAAGTTGGTACAACTACTTATAATGGTGCTACCGGATGGACTCTTTCTACTGCTGGTAATGAGAATCTTGGTTGGGAGAAGCAAACATTAATAAATACGGGAATTGAGCTTTCTCTGTTAAATAAGTACCATTTGGATTTTTCTTGGTACAAGAGGACTACCAATAATATGTTGATGGACGTACCATTACCTTACACTTCTAGTTTTGAAACATCAACTCAAAATGTCGGATCAATGAGTAATACAGGTATTGAATTGGTTGTCAATTTGGACTTGTATAAGAATAAGGACTGGTATGTTGGATTTACAGCTAACTATTCATATAATAAGAACAAAATTACTAAGTTATTCTATGGCTACCAAGAATGGCCGATGCCTAATAATTTAGTAGCTTACATTGTTGGCAAGCCTGTTAATTACTATATGCCTATTTATGCAGGAGTAGATAAGAAGGATGGTGCTCCTACTTGGTCTGTTCCTGGCACAAATGGCGAGGTTACAAAAGATTTTGTGGATAACTTAAATCAAGATACAGGCAAACCTAGATATGACCTCATGCAGGTGGATTTGGTTTAACTGTTACATATAAAAATCTTTCTTTGGGTTCTGATTTCTCATGGGTTGAAGGGAAATATTTAGTTAATAATGACCGATATTTCACTGAAAATCCTGCTGCATTTGCTGGATTTAATCAGTCTACAGCTGTCTTAGATGAATGGTCTGCTTCTAATCCTAATGGATCTTTTCCGGCATATGGTAATCAAATGCAATTTGATACACACTTACTCGAAAATGCATCATTCTTGCGCTTGAAGAATTTGGCAATCTCTTATCAACTCCCTAAATCTTGGTTAGGATATACGAAAGTTATTAATGGAGTAAAGATTACTGCTTCTGCGCGTAATTTATTCACTATTACTAAGTATAAAGGTGCAGATCCTGAAATTGATTCTAATCTAACTTATGGCGCTTATCCGAATTCTCGCCAATATTCAATTGGTGCGGAGATAGAATTTTAATTATCAAAACAGGTTTATTATGAATAAAAGAATAAAAATTTCAACAATTATATTAGCATTTGGAGCTTTGTTTTTGTCTTCCTGTAATTTAGACGAAACTCCAAATGATGCATTGGTTACAAGTACAGCGTGGAAAACGGTAAGTGATGCAGGTAATTTTCGGACTGGTATATATGCTAGTTTTAAAAATGTAAATGGCGGTAAGTACACTTATACTTCAGATTATCAGACCGATATATTAAATGCAACCAGCGGGTTCGGTAATCGTGGTGGAGATATATATACATGGAATTTTACTTCATCTCAGACTGATATAAAGGATATTTATGAATACAATTATTATTGTATAAATCAATGTGATGAGCTGCTTGATAATATTGATAATATTGCAACTACAACTGATGCAGACAAAGCAACTCTAAGCAATTATAAGGGAGAAGCGTATCTAATGAGAGCCATGTGCTTACATTCATTAGTATTAAGATTCGCTAAAGATTATGAGCCATCTACTGCATCCACTGATTTAGGGCTTCCTTTGATATTAACTTATGACCCTTCTGCAAAACCAGCTAGAAGTACATTGCAAGCTACTTATGATCAAATTCAGAGTGATATAGCAAGTGCTCGTAAGTATTTATCAACTGAAGGTGCTGCTAATTCTCATTATCTTACTAAAGATGTGATAGATGCTTTTCAAGCTCGTGTGGATTTATATGAACATAAATATACTGATGCTGTAAATCTTGCTAGTGAAGTGATTGCCAAATATCCTTTGGATACGAATGTAACAGCTTTAACTACTATGTGGACTAATGATGCTAGCAATGAGATACTTTTTAGTGTATTTCAATCTTCTTCTGAGCAAAAAAATGATTACCCCAATTATTTAAATTATAGTACAGGTACAAGTTCATTTCAGCCTGATTTTGTTCCTACAAAGTGGGTGGTAGATCTTTATGGAAGTAATGACATCCGTAAATCTGTATATTTCTTGAAGGATAAATTGACAAGCCAGGAAACCACAGTTTCTGATGTTTATATGTTAAACAAGTATCCTGGAAATCCTGCTTTGCAGACAGCCTCTTATCAGTATTATAATATGGAAAAACCATTTAGGGCTGCAGAAGCGTATCTTATTGCTGCAGAAGCATCTTATAAGGCTGGTGATGCTCCTAGTGCATTAATCTATTTAAATAATTTAAAGACGGCTCGTAAGGCAGATGTTGTTTCTGGTTTGAGTGGAGATGCATTGTTTGCTGAAATAAAGAATGAATGGATTAGAGAATTTATTGGTGAAGGACAACGTTTGAATGACTTAAAGAGATGGCATGATGGATTTATTCGTCATGATACACAGGATTCTTCTATATTGTTATCTGGAGATGGTTATACAAATTTAACAATAAATTCTTCAAATAAGAAGTTCGTGTGGGAATTCCCAGCAAATGATTTAAAAGCTAATAAAAATCTGATTAGTAATTGGTAATTGATAATTGATTTCTTCAAATAGAAAAATACTGAAATGTAAGAGGTGTGGCTATTGCTGCACCTCTTTTTTATTGTTCGCCATCATGGGTATATTCTAATGGGTTCAAGTCCTTTACACGCCCTAATAGTGAACAGGTGAGGTTTTACAGACGTGCAGATGTTTTTTCCAGAAGCACGGAGTAAAACTTGTTGTGAGAAGTCCCCATACGACATAATACCCGAAACAAATGATATTTGGGGAAGATCAAAACTTTATTTAAACGAGTGGTCAATGAATGTTACCTGATTGAGGGGAAGAATGCAGAAAATATCAACATTGAGTGATAACAGTCTACAGAGCGATAGGGGGATCCGAAGGATCTGTGGGAGTGCAGACTTTATTGTGATAGCTGAAAGGAGGAAGATATCTACTTTGTTTTTCTCCTACTCGATTTCTTGTTCTTAAAAAGTTTTACCGGACAGCATATCTAAATGCATTTCCAATTTTTCCGATCTTGATATCCCGCCCGGATTGATTCCTGGTTTACCTTCAGGTATTGGTATATTCAATGCTTTAAAATAATCCACCCATACTGGGAAAAACTTTTTGGTTTTAGGCGATTTATAGGTCATAGGATGAAGTTCGAAAAAAGGGATGTTGTGATTGGCATGTTTAAAAGCGAAATATACTAATTCAGAACAATAATATGCATCGTTATTAATATCGAAATCATCATCATAAGGCTTTCCTACACACTTTAATGATTCCTTGATGACATTATTAAGGAATGCTGGACTTGAGCGTTTAAGACGTCCTATGGCGGCCTCATGGCTGCGTTTAAGAAAGTCATTAATTGGTGTTACTGATACTCCCTTAGATATGGCTTCAATCACGAAGATAGAATCCCTCTTTACCCACACAATCCCTACATGCGAGAAGGAACGTCCTTTGTATCCTTTAGTCACTTCGTTAATTGCATCGCACATTGGACCGCAATGCACATTCTGAAAGATTAAGTCACCATTATAGAAGCGGAATGGATTCTTTGAATATAATTGGCTTGTTACTATACTTAATAATAGATAGATTATGACTCTTTTTTTCATTTGATATCTCTTTTATTGGTGACAAAGTTATGAAGATATTTGTAATCGTAATATAATTGATATGTCTTTTGTCGGCAGATGATTTGCCGTTCTCAGGTATTTACATAATTTTCAGTCACATTGTTAAGAAAATAGGGAAATAGCGAGTCATTACAATTAATTTGAATTATTTTTGGAGAGAGAGTAAAAATATTTTTCTAAATTTGTTAATTCTAATTACCTTTGTTGTAAATGCGAAAAATATATCTATGAATGCTCATGTCATGTGTCAGAGGAATACTTTGAATTATTTAGCTGTTTGGTTAAAACGTTTCAGGAAGCGTAAAGGGTATGGTGTGCATTCTCCTGCAGCATTTTATCTGATTCGATTTGTCTTCTTTGAGAAAGCAGCTTATTATGATTATGAGCGTTTGATGATAGTTGTTCGTAAAGCGCGTGAGCATTTTGATAAATATGTAGAACATTTGAGGCTTTATAAATTGCTCTTTCGATTAGTTAATAACGCTCAGCCTACATCTATTATTGAAGTGGGGAGGGTGATAGGATTAACTACAGCCTATTTGGCTGCTCCATGTAAGAAGGTTCCTGTAATTTCCATTGATGTCAAACGTGACCAAAATCTGTCGGATTTTACAAGCTTGATGTTGAAACAGCATGCTCCGAATGTGGAGCTTCATGAAGAAGAGGTTGTGAATTGCTTGGATGAAGCCTTGTTGCGTGTAGAAAAAGAAGAAAGACTATTTATTCTTTTTAGACTGGAACTTTTCGAAGTAGAAGTTGCAATGCAAATCTTTAAGAAACTTATTAAAGTCACGAATTCACAGAGTATCATAGTAATGACAGGGATACATGCCAGTAAAGCATTAAATAGATTGTGGAAAGACTATATTAAATCAGATAAGATAAGCGTTACGTTTGATTTGTATGAATTAGGTGTAATGTACTTTGATCATTCATATGCCAAACAAAATTATCTAATAAACTTTTAATCCTGTGTTCTTATGAAAAAAAGCAATCTTTATACTAAAACAGGCGATAGCGGTAACACCTCATTAGTTGGTGGAATTCGCGTATCAAAGTTGAACCCTCGTATTGAAGCTTATGGAACTGTAGATGAATTGAACTCTCATCTAGGGTATTTGACTTCAATTTTACCTGAAGGGTATGGTGACATTGCATTCATTCATATGTTACAGCATAACCTTTTTTCTGTAGGGTCTTATTTAGCCACGGATACTCGCGTTGTGCCTCTGAATGATGTGAGTGTCATAAAGGATGCTGTATTAGCAGAACTTGAAGCAGAAATAGATAAGATTGATAATCTACTTCCAGCATTGCATTCTTTCGTGCTACCTGGTGGGTCACGTGAAGGAGCGTATTGCCACATTTGCCGTACCGTATGCAGACGTGCAGAACGACGCATTTTATCGCTACAATCTGAGGTCGAAATATCAAAGAATGTATTGTGTTTTATGAACCGGTTATCGGACTATTTATTTGTGTTGTCAAGAAAGTTTAATAATGAGCAAAAAAAAGAAGAAATAAATTGGCAAAAAGGTTGATGATATGATTATTTATTCTATTTTTGCCGAAAATTAAAAACCACAAGTTATTATGTATTGGACTTTAGAATTAGCATCAAAACTTGAAGATGCCCCTTGGCCGGCTACTAAGGATGAGCTTATAGACTATGCCATGCGTTCGGGAGCGCCTCTTGAAGTAATCGAAAATCTACAAGAGATTGAAGATGAAGGTGACGTATACGAAAGCATTGAAGATATATGGCCCGATTATCCAACTAGTAATGACGATTTCTTTTTTGATGAGGATGAGTATTAAGTCATATTAATAAGAGATTAAGTGAGGCACTCTATTTTGAGTGCCTTTCGTCTTTTCTGCTATGTAGAAACGTAGTTACAAAATCTATGGAAATGTGTCAAACGTTTGTTCTTATAAATGGTTGAGCTAAACTATTTTAGATAACTTCTTCTAATGTTTTAATCAAATAGTTGTCTTATTTAGACACGATTTTTTTCATTATTTGCCACCTGAAATTCAATTTAATATATATCTTTGCAAACGAAGACGGTTTTTGCTCCATCTCTTCTTGTGGAGCAAAATTAAAAGGGAACGCTGTGAAAATCAGTGACTATCCCCGTAGCTGTAAGTTTTGTGCTATATGTAAAGCATTCTTACTCAGCATCTTTAATTGCCACTGATCAACAAATGATTGGGAAGGCGCTGAGATAAAACAAGCCAGAAGACCTGCCGTTTTTTATTGTTCCAAGCTTTCGGGTGAAGGGTATAAGAATAAATGAGGAAGGTAGACATCTGTGTGCCTGCAAGTCCCTCTTTTATCTCTTTTCTTCTTCTCAATATATTTATTGTTTAACTTAATAACAAAGTTGTATGAGTAGTTCGGAGATTCGTATTGTAAAAAGAGAGGGCAAACGTGAAGCATTCTCGGTAGATAAAATAAAAAATGCCGTAGCGAAAGCGTTCCTGTCTGTTGGAAGTTTTGCAACCCAAGAAGTTTTGGTAAACATCTTAAGTCATTTGAGTATATCAGATGGAATGAATGTGGAAGAGATCCAGAACCAAGTGGAATTTGCATTGATGACAGAGCATTATTATAATGTGGCTAAATCATATATGTTATATCGTCATCAACATCAAGAAGATCGCGAAGTGCTAAGAAAACTTGATTTCTTAATTAGCTATTGTGATGCTCGTAATCCGGCAACAGGTAGTAAATATGACGCAAATGCCAATGTGGAAAATAAGAATATTGCTACTTTGATCGGCGAATTGCCTAAATCAAACTTTATTCGTCTGAACCGTCGTTTATTAACAGATAGGTTAAAGGATATGTATGGTAAGGAAATTGCCGATAAGTATTTGGATTTATTGAATCGCCATTTTATCTATAAAAATGATGAAACAAGTATGGCCAACTATTGTGCAAGTATTACCATGTATCCATGGTTAGTTGGAGGGACTTTGTCTATAGGGGGAAACTCAACTGTACCAACAAATCTGAAATCATTTTGTGGAGGCTTTATCAATATGGTGTTTATGGTTTCGAGCATGCTGAGTGGTGCATGTGCAACCCCTGAATTCTTAATGTATATGAATTATTTTGTTGGCCTGGAATATGGAAAGGATTATTATAAACACGCCGATGATGTAGTTGATTTGTCTGTAAAAAAACGGACTATTGATAAAATGATAACGGATTGTTTTGAACAAGTTGTTTATTCAATAAACCAACCTACTGGAGCACGTAACTTCCAGGCAGTATTTTGGAATATTTCATACTATGACCAGTATTATTTTGAGAGTCTGTTTGGTAACTTCTACTTCCCAGATGGTTCACAGCCGGATTGGAATTCATTAAATTGGTTGCAAAAGAGGTTTATGAAATGGTTTAACAAAGAACGTACTAGAACGGTGCTTACTTTCCCAGTTGAAACCATGGCATTATTAACCGAAAATGGTGATGCTAAAGATAAGGAATATGGTGATTTTACAGCAGAGATGTATGCAGAAGGTCATTCATTTTTCACGTATATGAGTGATAGCGCTGATTCATTAAGTAGTTGTTGCCGTTTACGTAATGAGATCCAAGATAATGGTTTCAGTTATACATTAGGTGCAGGCGGTGTGTCTACTGGATCTAAAAGCGTGCTGACTATCAATCTGAACAGATGTGTACAAGAAGCGTCAAAGCAAGGAGAACCTTATCTTAAGTATCTTGAAAATGTAGTAGATTTGGTTCATAAAGTGCAATTGGCTTATAATGAAAATTTGAAATATTTGCAAAGTAAGGGAATGCTGCCTCTTTTTGATGCAGGGTACATCAATATGAGTAGACAATATTTGACAATTGGAGTAAATGGTTTGGTCGAAGCTGCCGAATATATGGGAATAAAAATAAATGATAACCCGGAGTATGTAGCATTTGTGCAAGGTATTTTGGGGTTGATTGAGAAATATAATAAGAAATATAAAGCTAAAGATGTTCTGTTCAATTGTGAAATGATTCCTGCTGAAAATGTTGGGGTCAAACATGCCAAATGGGATAAGGAAGATGGATATTTCGTACCACGTGACTGTTATAATAGTTATTTTTATGTAGTTGAGGACAAATCTTTGAATGTGATTGATAAATTTCGCTTGCATGGACATAAGTATATAGAGCATCTTACAGGTGGTTCTGCATTGCATATGAATCTTGAGGAACATCTCAGCAAAGAGCAATATCGTCAGTTATTGAAAGTTTCAGCGAAAGAGGGATGCAACTATTTCACTTACAATATTCCTAATACAATCTGTAATGAATGTGGGCATATTGATAAACGCTATTTGCATGAATGCCCGAAATGTCACAGTAAAAATGTTGATTATTTGACCCGTGTAATTGGTTACATGAAGCGTATAAGTAATTTTTCACAAGCAAGACAAAAGGAGGCATCTAAGAGATATTATGTTAAGGCTGATTAATTACGATATTGTTTTTCAAGAAATCCCTGATGAGGTTACATTGGCTATTAATATCTCCAATTGTCCTAATCATTGTAAATCTTGTCATAGCCCATGGTTATGGGAGGACAAAGGAGAGGTATTGTCTGAAGAAGTGCTAATATCATTGCTTGAGAAATATGGAACTGCTATTACGTGTGTTTGTTTTATGGGAGGGGATAATGATCCAACCGAAGTACAGAATCTGGCAACGTTTTTGCATAAACAAAATGCCGTTCATGTGAAAGTTGCTTGGTATTCCGGTCGATCAGTGCTACCTGCTGAATTAAACTTAAATGAGTTTCAGTATATTAAGACAGGACCCTATGTGGAGAATCTTGGTGGACTGAAATCCAGGCAAACCAATCAAAGGTTATATAAAATAACGGGAGGAGAATTAAATGATATAACATCTCGTTTTTGGAGTAAAGTTATAGTATAAAACTTTTTAAGAACAAGAAAATAAAGGGCTGAATTCATCAAAAAATTCAGCCCTAATTGTCTATATTAGTTTCGACTAAAAATCCTTAAAGACATGGGAAAAATATAAATTTTACCAGATATCCGGTCCTATCACAGCAACAAATATAATCAAAATATACAATCGTATAAGGATGAGAGCGGATAACTCTATAAATGTAAAGATAACATCATATCTTCAATAAGAAAAGAGTGGAGCCTCTATGATAGAAACTCCACTCCATTCTTGCTAACTTTAATATTATGATCTTTACCAACCTGGATTTTGCGTCAGATTTTTGTTTTTCATTATTTCAGTCTGAGGTATAGGGAACAAATACATTTTATCATCCCATTGACGATTGACTGTATTACGGGTATAAGTAATCGTACCATCAGCATTTTTTGTCAGCTTCATTTCTTGAATACTCTTAAAGTATGTACCAGCTTCTTTCCAACGGCGTACATCCCAAAAGCGATGACCTTCAAACGCTAACTCAACCATGCGTTCGTTTTTATACTTAGTCCAGAATGCGTCATTTGAAAGTGTTGCTGGGAAATTAGGCATACCGGCACGAGCACGAAGCTTGTTGACAGCACTTACAGCAGATAGTGGAAAATCCCCACTTGTTAAAGAAGGACTGCCTAAATATTTATATACAGCCTCTGCATAATTCAAATAGAACTCACCAAGACGGAATGTAATCCATGTATGGTTATCTGCCGAATATTTACTGCTAGATGCTAAATTAATAGCAGAATGACAATATTTCTTAAGATAATAACCAGTAGTGGTACCTCCTGCCAACGGTTCGGCATTTAAACCACCATAATATGTCTGTAATGCCGTAGTATTGCTTGATGGCCACTTTGTATCTCCATTCTTTGCAATGGTAGCAGCAAAACGAGGGTCACGTCCTGTATAAGGATCGTTTTCATTATAGCCACTACCTGCCTCTTTTATACCAAGACCGGTATTTTTCATTTCATAAGCATCTACGAGCGTTTGTGTAGGACAGTTTCCACCATTTCCTCCTTCAATACCAATAGGATAGTTGTAGCCTTCAAATGTATTAATTGAACCAACACGACGACCATAAATGATCTCACATGTTATATTTGCATTGCTCCAATTGTCTGTTGCCCATAATGTTTCATAAGAAGCTGCAAGTTTCATTCCTCGTGCTTCACAAGCGTCAATAAGCTGCTTATTATAGAGGGCTGCCTTATACCAACGTTCCTTATCATTATTTGTGTTGAATAAAGGGCTTGCCCAATAAAGAGCAGCTCGTGCCTTGAGTGCAAGTACTGCCAAATTATTAGCTCTACCAGTCTCCTGTTCACTTAAGGCCATAGAACCTAAATCACTATAATCCTTAATTATAGAATCTTTTATATCATCACACTCCGAAAAGATGTAACTAAATATACTATCTGCCGATGTTCTGGAAGCTGTGTTCTTCTCATCAGTAGTCATATTCTCAGTTATCAATGGTACAGCACCATATTGACGGACAAGATTAAAATAGAAATATGCACGCCAAAAGCGAGATTCATACGTGTAGTTATGATAGCGGTACATCTGTTGGTCATAATCACTATTCAACACAAGTTCATCAAAAGTGAGTCCCTGGAATTCTTTCAGAAAAAGATTGCATTCTGCAATTCCTGTATAGCTATTTGACCAAATAGTACTCTTTGCATTTGTTGGGCTCCATGAACCATTATAGAAACCCTCAATAGAATTACCGCTGATGGCATACTCAGATTCATCAGATGCTGAACCTAAAATAGCTCCTGAATAATAGTTGCCAAAGTCATAGTCTACCTGACGATATATAGCTGTCATTAAGTTACCCACGTATGTGAAGTTCTTGGTAACATAATCTTTATCGTAAACGTTATATTCATTGTAGTCCATCTTGTCTTGACACGAAGCAAGTGCTAGTGTTCCAAGAGCTGCCATGATTAATTTATTTAGTCTCATAAATTTCATTTTTTCAGATTTCATTATTCATTATTAGAAAGTTACTGAGAGTCCTGCAACAATACTTCTGTTCAAAGGATTAGTAGCGCCATAAGACTCAGGATCAGAAACAGCTAAATGGTCAAAACTAAAGAGGTCAATACCTCTCACATAAACTTTAGCAGCATTCACCACATTTGTGCTTTTCAACAATTTCTCAGGAAAATTGTAATAAACTTCAAGGTTACGTAGTTTAAGGAACGAACGATCAGCAAGCCATGTTGTGTTTGTCTGATAGTTATTTGCATTACTTGTTGAACTCAAACGTGGGAATTTGGCATCCATATTATTAGCTGTCCAACGGTTATCGTAATAATATTGTGATATTGTTGTATTATTGATAAGTGGCCAGTACATGCTTTTAGTATTAAGTACAGCAGAGTACCTTCCAACACCCTGGAACATAGCATCGATTCCTAGACCTTTCCATTCTGCACCAAGATGAAAAGAATAATAAAGTTGAGGAGCTGCTGTGCTGTAGCCAATGGCTGTCTTATCGTTAGCATCAATCGTACCATCACCATTTACATCTTTATATTTTATATCACCAGGTTTAACTGTTGAGAATGTCTGTGTAGGACTATTATCAATCTCATTTTGATCCTTGAAGAAGCCGATAGCTTTAAGACCATAAATCTGGTTTAATGAATGACCTGTCTGAACAAGATTCTTGTAAAGACGTGGTTCCTCTAACTGTTCTTTAATCTTATTACGGTTTAAGTTGAATTCACCTCCCAGATTGAAAGTTACATTTCCAAACTTCTTATTATAATCTAGGCTAGCTTCAAAGCCCCAGCTATTGACAACACCTGCATTTTCATAAGGAGCATCTATACCTATAACATCAGTGTACTTGCCACTTGCATCAACCCAAATATTCTTACGATGTTGATAATAGCTTTCTAATGTTACATTAAGACCTGAAAACAAAGTAGCATCAATACCTACATTATATTTGTAAGCTTTTTCATGTGTGTAATTTTCGGTTGCTAAGTTGCTAAGATTTGTCATTCCGAACGAAGAACCATAACCTGAATTAAAAGGATAGCTAGTTCCAGATATTGTATATTGTTGAATATAATAAGTCCAACTATCATTTGGAAGGTTATCAGCATTTATAATACCTGCAGAAGCACGCAATTTTAAGAAATCTACCCATTTAACATCTTTCATAAAGTTCTCTTTGGAGATTACCCATGCAGCAGAAAGAGTCGGAGAAAAAGCCCATTTTGATCCCGGAGCTAAGCGATTAGAACAAGACTCAACCAAAGCTAAATCGGCATAGTAACGATTTTTATAGCCATAATGTGTCCACCATGAGAAGTTCTGACGATAGATTGTGCTATTTACAGCATCTTGATCTTGGAACTCATAATCCCATTTTAACTGAGAATAAACCGAATGTTTACCAAATGCATGCTGGTAATCGAAGCCTCCATCAAAATGAAAACGACGAGAAAAAGAATCTGTTGAAGCATCGGTACCCATTGATGAATCAGAACCACCAGTATAATTACTTGCAACAGTAGGAGCTCCGTCTGCCCATGCACCAGGAGTTGCACTTCCATAAACATAAGTTTTACTATGATTCTCTTTTATATTTGAAGTGTTATCATAAGATACGCGGATTTGTCCGCTAAGTCCGTCTAAAATACTTGAAAGATTTTGATTAATAGTTATGTCAGAAAATAAACTGCGTGTATTATTTTTAGTATATGCAGCGCCTATAGACTGTGCTACAGGGTTTTTTGTTCCGTCCCAAGTGGCATTACCACCCCAATTTCCACTTGCATCTTTGATAGGATAGGCAGCAGATGGAAGTGAATAAACTAAATCCCAAAGATCTGCAGAATCACCAGGGCGACTAACCTCATTCAACACACCAAGCAGATTTACTTTAAGTTTAGTGGTTGGAGTAAGATCTATATCCAAATTACTACGTAAATTTGCTTTTACATACTTATTCTGTGTAGAGTATGTATCATTTTCATTAGGATTTGCTATAAAACCTTTATCTGAAATCAAGTCGATCATCGTGTAATAGCGGAAATTAGAACCTCCACCTGTGAACTCAATATTACATTTGTCTGTAACTGCATTATCACGAAAAGTCTCATTTACCCAATTTACATTAGGATAAAGATATGGATATTGCCCAGACTTGAACGCTGCAATTTCATTATCAGAATATCGTGCACTGAGTCCATCGTTAGCACGAGCTTCATTTACAGCGCTTCCATAAGTTGCAGCATCTACAAACTTCGGTTTATTCGTCATAAAATTAAAGACATGATCAAAAGTTATTTTTATGGATTTAGTATTGTACTTACCACGTTTTGTTGTTACCAATATTGCTCCGTTAGCACCTTTGTAACCATATAAGGCAACAGCAGCAGCATCCTTAAGTATAGAAACAGACTCAACTTCTTCCGGAGTAATATTATTTATATCCCGTTCTATACCGTCAACAAGTATTAACGGAGTGCTTCCGGAAAGGCTCTGAAGGCCGCGTACGTAAAATGTTGGATTTGCAGCAGCATAATTACCGGCATTCTGTAAAGAAATAAGGCCGGACCCTTGGCCGATAATTGAGTTACCTATATTTCTAGCACTACGTTTATCTGTAGAATTGACAGTTATAACAGATACAGAAGCGGTTGACTCTCCACGTGTTAAAACCTTGTCTGCTCCCACATCAATTGTCTGATCAGTATATTTACCGCCAGTTTGTGTTTTATCATCTTGTTGTGCCACGGCCGGAATAGTTAGACACATCAATAATGACAGCACTAATATTTTATTTCGTTTCATAATATTTCAAAATTTCAATTTCAATATTTATCCAATTACCATCCTGGATTCTGTATCAACCCATAATTTTTATTGATTTCAGACTGTGGAAACGGTTGCAGATACCATTTTGCGTCAAATTCGCTCCATTGTACACGAACGCCACTCGTTAATTCGAATTTTTCGAAATCAAAATGAGTTGGTTCATAGAATCCTGCAGCTGCTTTATTTGATTTGTCTGTTTTTTTATCACCATTCCACCACTTATCTG